>ERZ808040.70-NODE-70-length-95684-cov-7.602017_pt1 | contig 95684 bp, 82 predicted proteins | sample MGYA00380191_ERZ808040 | MGnify/ENA primary metagenome ERZ808040 (study PRJEB31490, sample SAMN06133395) | mouse gut metagenome | isolation source: J6 | host: mice | place: China: Chengdu | collected 2015-05 ...
CTGAACCGCATCCGCACAGCTACGGCGGAGGAGAACCGGGCGTTCCAGGCCCGGAAGCTGGAGGACGTCTGGCGCGACACGGCGCCTGTGCTGGCAAGCTGAAAACAAAAAAGCGCCCCGGAGGTTTCCCCAAAACTCGGGAAATCTCCGGGGCGCATTGCTGCTGTGGGTAGGAGGCTGTCACGCTGGGCCACAAAGGGGCCACACCGCGTTTTACCGTCCTGGCGGGGCACGGCTGCCACCCACTCCTTGGGTGGGCACAAACGGCCTGAAACGGGCCGGGGCCGCTCCCTTTTGGGGCAGCCCCGGCTGTGGGTGTCAGCTCTCTTGCCCGGTGCTGTCATCCGCCTCGTCACCGTTGCTGATGGGGGCGGCCTCCTCCTGCTGCTCCGCCGCCTCCAGGGCCTCCTCGATCAGCCCCAGCACGAACTCCCGCTGGGTCAGCTTCCTGCCGGTGCGCTGGGTCTCGCGCTCCAGGTGGGTCTTGATCCGCTGGAAAAGTTCCTCCGAGATCTGAAAGGCCAGGGTCCGGGTGTTGTTGTTCGTCATGGTGATGTTCCCTCCATTTTCTTTTATTTTGAAGTATTCGGTGAGCAGTTCGGTGATGTACTGTGCGGTGGTCAGGCCCGCCGCCTCTCTGGCTTCGGAAATTTTCTGATGCAGGTCGAGGCTGATTTGCGCGCAGAGGTTCTTTGTGGTGGCCATGTGTCATTCTCCTTTCTGCCGGTTGCAGCCCAAGTATAGCTGAAAGGCATGGGGAAAGCTATTCACCAATACCACCAAGGAACCAGAGACAGACCAAGCATAACCACCAATCTGAACAGACTGGATAATGAAAAAGCCGCCTACGGTCTGCCTGGGTGGCTGGCAGACTGTGGGCGGCAAATCTCTTTTTTTGAATGCTGGGGAGTTCGAGTCATGTGTGCTTCTAAAAACACCCAAATTCGGGGAATTTGCATCTCCGGCGCGTTATTTTTATTTTACGCACCCAAAATTTTGAAACCTCAAAAAATAATTCTTTCTTTTCCGAGTTATCACTGCTTTGACGCAAAAATCCCGCACCGAAGTGCGGGATTTTTGCCTGCATCTTTTTTGTCAATGCAAGTTGGTGCGGGTAGTGGGGATCGAACCCACAAGGATTGCTCCACAGGAACCTAAATCCTGCGCGTATTCCAATTTCGCCATACCCGCATGGGGCGGCGGGAAGCGCTCCGCCGCCATGGGGTTACCATACCACGGTGGAAAAATAGTCGTCCGGCGTCTCGGCGCGGCGCATCAGCTCCACCGTGCCGTCCTCCTTCAGCAGCAGCTCCGCCGAGCGAAGCTTGCCGTTGTAATTATATCCCATAGAGAAACCGTGGGCCCCGGTGTCGTGGATGACCAGAATGTCGCCTGTCTCGATTTCAGGGAGCGAACGGTCAATGGCAAACTTGTCGCTGTTTTCGCACAGAGAACCTACCACGTCGTATACCCGGCTGCAGGGGGCGTCCTCCTTGCCCAGCACGGTTATATGGTGATACGCCCCGTAGACTGCGGGCCTCATCAGGTTGGCGGCGCAGGCGTCCACGCCGATATACTCTTTATAGATGTGCTTCTCGTGGATGGCGGTGGTGACCAGGTGGCCGAAGGGGCCCAGCATGAACCGGCCCAGCTCGGTAAAGATGGCCACGTCGCCCATTCCGGCGGGGGTCAGAATCTCCTCATAGGCCCGCCGGACCTCCGCTCCGATGACCGCGATGTCGTTGGCGGGCTGATCCGGCCGGTAGGGGATTCCCACTCCGCCGGACAGGTTGATAAAGGCCACATGACAGCCTGTCTCCCGGGCCACATCCGCGGCGGTCTGGAACAGCAGCCGGGCCAGGGCGGGGTAATACTCGTTGGAGATGGTGTTGGAGGCCAGAAAGGCGTGGATTCCAAACTGCCTGGCCCCCAGCTCCTTCAGCCGGAGAAAGGCCTGCGCCAGCTGCTCCCGGGTCATGCCGTATTTGGCCTTACCCGGGTTGTCCATCACCTGAAAGCCCTCCTTGCTGGCCCCCAGAGCAAAAATCCCGCCGGGGTTGAAGCGGCAACACACCGTCTCCGGCACGCGGCCCAAGGTTTTGTACAGAAAATCCACATGGGTCAGGTCGTCCAGATTGATACGGGCGTTCAGCCTTGCGGCCAGCTGGAACTCCTCCGCCGGGGTTTCGTTGGAGGAAAACATGATCTCATCCCCGGAAAACCCGCACTTCTCCGCCATCATCAGCTCGGTGAGCGAGGAGCAGTCCACGCCGCAGCCCTCCTCCCGCAGCAGCTTGAGAATGCCGGGGGTGGGGGTGGCCTTGACGGCAAAATACTCTTTGAACCCCGGATTCCAGGCGAAGGCGGCCTTCAGCATCCGGGCGTTTTCCCGGATGCCGCGCTCGTCGTAAATATGGAAGGGGGTGGGATAGGTCTGAATGATGTCCAGGGCCTGGGCCCGGGTGAGAAAGGGCTTTTTCATCTCTCTGTCTCCTTGGGTGGATTTGCGCCCTCTATCATATCGAATTTTCTCCGGGCTGTCAACCATTTTCCGGCGGTTTCGGGCTGCCGTACACCTTTCCCTCCACATAGCTCATCATGCGGTTTCGCAGCCAGCAGAATACCACGAGCCAGAAGGGCGAGATCAGCGCCCACAGCTGATGGAAGGAGAGCTTTACGCATATGGCGGCGCCCGCCAGCACACTGACCGCAATCAACCAGATGTTGTCTCTCAGCCACTTTTTTTTGAAAAACTCCGTGCGCTCCTTCACGGTAAAGGCGCTCTCCCGCACCGCCTCCACCAGGTTCTCGTCCGCCCGTTTCCGGAACCGCTCGTCGTCCAGCCGCTCCCCGGACAGCAGTTCGTTGACGCTGACGCCCAACGCCTCCGCCAGGGGCACCAACAGCTGAATGTCCGGCATATAGTTGCCGTTCTCCCAGCGGGAGACGGTCTTGTTGGTGACGCCCAGCGTCCTGCCCAGGGCCTCCTGAGTGAGCCCCCGCTCCTTTCGCAGCGCGGCAATGAAGATTCCGACCTTGGCCTGATCCATGCTGTTCCCTCCTTTTTGCGAACAGTATATCATGGCAAGCCGTGAGAATCACCCCCCACAGACCGCGAATGCCGCGGCCTGAAGGGGGGCGGCAGAAAACGGGCGGCGCCGGTGTGCGCGCCGCCCGTTTTGTATCGGTGTTTCTCCCAGTGCCCCGGTTATTCCTCCGGATCGGACCCGTCCTCCTCGTCCTCAAAGGACAGGGCGAATTTGCCGCCGCAGACGGGGCAGTCCACCACGCCGGCGGCCAGAGCCTCGTCGTCCACCAGCAGGTCCTCCCCGCAGGTGGGGCAGGGGATCTCAAAGAAATCTTCCTCGTCCCCGCCGTCGAAGCTGTCGAGGTCCTCGTCCTCCTCGTCCGCGTCGTCGAACACGGCCTCCTCCAGCTCGGCCACGGTGTCGCCCAGGGTGTCCAGCTCTTCGTCGAACTGGTCCATGGCGGCGTCCATACCGTCCAGCTGCTGGCCTACCTCCCGCAGCACATCCAGCATCTCAGAGAGGATGCGGGCCTCGGCGGATTTTTTCCCATCCAGCTCCAGACCGTCATACAGGCCCTGTATATAGGCTACCTTTTCAGAAATAGTCATAATACGCTCCTTTTTTCATGCCGTGCCGTTCCGCGCTTCTCGATTACCCCTTGCAGCGCTCCAGATACTCGCCGGTGCGGGTGTCAATGCGGATTTTGTCGCCCGGGTTGATGAACAGGGGAACCTTGATCTCCGCGCCGGTCTCCAGAATGGCGGGCTTGGTCACGTTGGTGGCGGTGTCGCCCTTGACGCCGGGGTCGGATTCGGTGACCACCAGCTCCACGAAGTTGGGGGGCTCCACGCCGAACACGCTGCCCTTGTAGGACATAATCTTGCAGGTCATGTTTTCCTTGACGAACTTGAAGTTGTCGCCCAGCACGTCCTTGTTGATGGGGGTCATGTCATAGGTCTCCATGTCCATGAAGTAGTACAGGTCGCCGTCGTTGTAGCTGTACTCCATGTCCTTGCGGTCCACGAAGGCCTGCTCGAACTTGGCGGTGGGGTTGAAGGAAGTCTCGGTGACGGCGCCGGTGATGACGTTCTTCATCTTGGTGCGCACGAAAGCCGCGCCCTTGCCGGGCTTGACGTGCTGGAACTCCACCACCTGCATCACTTTGCCTTCCATCTCAAAGGTCACGCCGTTGCGGAACTCGCCTGCTGTGATCATTGCCATTGGTATCGTCCTCCAATATCGAAAATTTATCGCTTCATTGGAAATAAGTCAATACATTATACCCCATATGCCGCCGGATTGCAAGAGGTTTTGTGGGGGCTGCGGCGGGGAAAGGGCGGCGGCGTGTTCCGGGGGGCGGGCCGGTCAGGAACGGGCCCGTTTCTGGCGCTGGGCTTCAAAGATATTCTGAGTGATTTTCTCCTGATCGTCCTCCGTCAGCTCCAGGAACCTGCACCCGTATTCAAACCTGGCCTCATCCTTTTCAATCACGCGCATAACCTGGCTGAACATGACCGATTCGGGCCGGTTTTGCAGCAGCCTGACCTTCAGCAGAAATTTATCGCCCTGGTGGTATCGGTACTCCGAGCTGATGCAGGCCCCTCCCACGCTGATGTTCAGCAGGCGGCACGGCTTTTCGCCCATTGCCAGGCCGCTGAACATGGTGGCGGTGGCGTCGAGATTGACATCCAGGCGGAAAAAGGCGCGGTCGTTGCCGGCCTTGCACAGCTTCAGGTCGGAGACTGCGCATATGTTTTTCGGCTTGGGGGTGATGGCGCCCTCCATATAGACGGCTTTTCTGTCCTGGTCGCTGTACCCGCGGATTCTGACGGGGATGGGCTCTTCCGTCTGGGGGAGCACGGCCTCCGAATACTGGTGCAGCTCCGCATGGTTCCCGCGCAGGCCCAGCAGCTTTGCCACGAACAGCAGCCGCCCATCAAAGGTGGTCACCTCCACCCGCAGTCCGGAATAATATTCAAGCTCCTCCGCGCCGCCTGCCGGCTCCTCCTTTTTGGGGGCGGCGGCTTTTCGCCTGAACAAATTGAATATGCTCATAAAAGTACCTCCGGTTCTATCCTGTCGTGCACAGGCCGGACGCGGGGTCCTGTTTTTCCCACATCTGCTTCAGCTGTTCGTCGGCCCAGACCACCTGATTCCGGCCGTGCCGCTTCGCGTCGTACAGCATGGTGTCCGCAATTTGCAGGAAAAACGCATAGTTTCTGTCGAGGGGCGGGACCACGGTGATGCCCCCTACGCTGACGGTGACCCACTGGGCCGTAGACGGATTGTGGGGAAGATGGAGGTCCTCGATGGCCTGCCGGATATTTTTCAAATGGGCGAACATTTTTTCGGAGGAATCGCCCATGGACAGCGCCACAAATTCCTCTCCGCCGTAGCGGGCCACAAAGTCCGTGTTTCGCTTCAGGCTGGAGGATATGGTTTTGGCCACGGCGGCAATCACCTTGTCTCCGGCGGGGTGGCCGAAGGTGTCGTTGTACACTTTGAAGTGGTCGATGTCAAACATACAGACGGAAAACGGCACCTGGAGCCGGACGGCCTCCCGCCATTTTGCCATGCTGTAGAGGTCGTATCTCCGCCGGTTGGCGATCCCGGTCAGCTGGTCGGTCATGGACTGCTGTTCCACCTGCCTGCGGTAGTTGTACAGCTTGATGTGTGTGTTTACCCGCGCCCGCACAATCAGGGGGTTGAAGGGCTTCGTGATGTAATCGACGGCTCCCAGAATCAGGCCGCGCTGCTCATGGGCCACATCGGACAGGCTGGTGATCAAAATCACCGGGACGCTTTGGGTAATGATCTCATCCTGCAGCTTTTTCAACAGGGTGAAGCCGTCCATTCCCGGCATCACCACGTCCAGCAGAATCAGGGAGAAATCTTCCGCGCTGGCGCGGTGCAGCCCGTCCTCCGCCGTCTGCGCGAGGGCGACATCGTACTCATCCGCCAGAATGGCCTTCAGCTGGGTGGCCTGAACGGCGCTGTCGTCGACAATCAGAATTTTTTCCATCTATGACACTCTCCTCACTGGAGCTGCCTTCGCGGGGCTCAGCAGCTTTGATGCGCCGGCCGGGACGCGGTCTGTCTGAGGGGCTCAAGCGGATTGACAGACGCAAAAAATGGGCGGGACGGCCAAGCGCGCATATCCCGCCGCTTTTTGCGCATAAAGTTGAAACGCAATACAGAGGGCTGACAAAAGAGTCAGGGTATACAAATAAATATTTACTTACCATCAGGGCCATAGAACAAGACCTGGCCGCATGCCCGCCGGAAGGACGCGCCTTACGGCCTCCATATGCTACTCCCGGAGTTTTTTTCTCGGCTTCCCCGGCTTCAGATAGCTGGTCAGGCCGGTGGTCAGCAGGCGGAATACAGTGTCCGCCGTCTCCTGATTGTCGGGAAGCAAGCCCTCCACGACGTATTTGGCGTACATGACCGTGGTGGTGAGGACATGGAGCCAGAGCACGTCCTGATTGATGCGGCGCAGGCTGGGGAAGGTGCTCATAAACATGCGCACCATTCCGGAAAAGGCGCTGAAGTAGCTGGTGTCCCGCGTTTTATAATATTTTGGAAAGGCGGCGCTGTCCCGGAACCTGTGGTAGAAAACCGTCTCGTCCGGGTGGGCGACCCAGAACTGGAAGTAGGGCTGCCACAGGCACTTCACCGCCTCCATCGGGTCGGTCAGCATGGTGAGGGGGTTGAATGTCAGACGGTCAAAAATGGACGCGGCCTGTTTGTCCACATAAGTAAAGCACTCGGACAGCAGCTGTTCCTTGCTGTCAAAATAGCGGTACAGGGCGCCGGGCGAGATCCCGGCCAGCTCGCTGACATTCTGGATGCGCACACCCTCCAGACCGTATTGGCGCACGGCCTTCATCGCGGCCAGGAGAATTCTTGTTCTGGTGTCGTCCAAAGCCATCACGTCCCCGTCCAGCAGCCTGCCGTATTTCGCTTGCTTCAAGAGAACATTATACACTATTTTGCCTTCTTTGACAATACTGATTTTTCTCCGGGCCGCTCAGGGCCGAGGAAGAATAAGGTGGATAAAACAACGGAATAATGCTTGATAAATTCCTCTGGAAATGATATGATATATTATAATCGTGCAATCAGGCGCGGGATCGGACTGTAAGCGGCCTGCGGAAGCGGTTTCATCATTATAATCTGGTACTGGTAAAGGCAGGCGATGAATGTGGCGCTCTTGGATCGTTTCGTTTCCAAAGGGACGGGCGAGCAGAAACGGAAATTGTTTTCCCCCACTCCCAGCGCGAGGGCGTTGTCAAAATTGGAAGAGTCAGGCAGAGAGGCAAAGGAGCGGTATCCGGAGGACGGCCCGATTGTGGACAGCTTTTTCCGAAGCTTGAAGGAGCAGTGTAAAAACCGGTATAAAAAGGCGATTGATGAGAAGCAGCCCATGAAGGCGGAGGCCCGGTTTTTCCTGTCGGAGGACCGGATGAGCGCCTATGGCTGTCTGCTTCCGCCGGAGAACGGCGGGGCGGAGATCACCCTGGAGGAATTTCTGGAGGACATGCACTACGAGGGCATCAACTTCGGCATTGTGCAGGAACAGATCGGGAAAGAGCTTGAGGCCGGATACCTCCGCATGTTCCCGGTGGCCCGGGGCAAGCTGCCCCAGGCGGGAGAGGACGGAAAGGTTACGGAGCTGTTCCAGCGGCGGAAAAGCATGCACCTGGAGGTACAAAACGGGGTCCAGGTGGATTTCGGGGAGGATGTTCCGCTGCAGCCGGTCCGAAAGGGGACCGTCATCTGTCTGGTCCGGCTTCCGAGGGAGGGAGTGGACGGCATGGACGTGACGGGGCAGGAGCTCCCCAGCCCGCCGACCGCAGCCGCCCGCGTTCCCCAGGGGGAGAACACCGTGATCAGCCGGGGCGGCCAGGCGTTGACGGCCAGCGTGGATGGGATTCTCTACATAAAAAACGACCGGTTCTGCATTCACGAGCAAAAAGTGATCGACGGAGACCTGGACCAGTTTCAGGGGACGCTTCGGATTTCCGGCAACCTCTATGTGGGGGGCAGCGTGGACGGAGGGGCCAACGTGGAGGCGTCGGGCGACATTGTGATCAACGGGAAAGTGGGGCGGGCCCGGATCAACTCCACAGGGGGGACCGTTCGGGTTCAGCGGGGCGTATACGGCACCAGCGGAAAGACCTGGATCAGAGCGGCCTGCCAGGTGCAGTCGCCGGTGGTGGAGCGGGCGGCCATTGACGCCGGAACCAACGTCATCACGGAGGCGATTTTGAACAGTGAGATTGAGTGCGGCGGCACGGTCTATGCCATGAGCGGGCGCGGAATCATTACCGACAGCGTGATACGGGCGGGAGACAGTGTTCTGTGCCTGCGGATTGGAAATCTGGCCGGAGGGCGCAATCAGTTTTCCGTGGGCTATCCGCCGTACATTCCGGAGCAGTGGAAAAAAATCAAGGAAGAGCTGGCGGACGTCCAGGCGACCTTTGAAAAGCTGTGGGAGCTGACCACCGGCCTTCGGAAAAAGGGCAGCTGGATCACGGAGGAGGAGCGGCAGCTGCTGGAGCAGCTGCTGGAACAGCGGGGGCTTTACGCGGAAAGGCGGGAGGCCCTGAACGCGGAGCTGAGGACGGTGAACGCGGATCTGGACAAAAAGACGAAGGGGCGGATAGGGTGCGAGAAGCTGTATCCCTCCCTGGAGGTCCAGATCGGCAGGGTGCGGGAGGAAATCACCACGGAAGAGGAGCAGTGCAGCATCCATGTGGAGGATCATAGAATTTTCCTGCATTGAAGAACGGCGTTCCTTCCCGGAGGGGAGGGAACGCCGTTTCCTGTTGGACGGCCCGGCGGGCGCCGGGGCCGTCACCGGGCCCGGCGGTTGTTGACGCAGGTGTCCACCATATTTCGGATATACCGGTCGTAATTGGTGTTGAGCAGCGCGGTAAACAGGGCGTCAATCACATTCAGCGTGGAGATGCGGCTGGACATTCCGCCCAGCCGGTCCCAGCTTTCGCTGGCGTCCACGTAGAGGTTATACATGCAGGTGTTGGCCAGCGTGTTGCTGCCCGGGGAGGTGATGGCCACGGTGGGGACCCGGTACTTGCGCAGCACCTGGGCAGCCTCCAGAATGTCGTCGGTCTCCCCCGTGTAGGAGATGAGGAAGGCCAGCGCGCCCTCCGTGTAGGCTTTGGCGCTGGTGAGCATGGAGACCCGGTCGCTGAAGGCCGACGACGGAATGCGCAGGCGCATGCACTTGATCTGGGCGTCGGCGGCCACGACGTGGGAGGGGCCCACGCCGTAAAAGTCGATGCGCTTGGCCTGCGCCATCAGCGCCACCACCTGCTCCAGCACCTGGGTGTCGATGAGGCTGCTGGTTTCCAGAATGGAGGAGGCGTTCTGCTGGGAAACCTTCCGCAGGATCTCCGCCACCGAGCCGTAGCGGTCCACCGGGGCCTGGCCGCTGTGGCGCATATCCTCCTGCCGCATGTAATTGCCCTGGGCGGCCGACAGCATCATGCGGAAGTTGGTGTAGCTGTTGACCCCCAGCTTCCGGCACAGGCGCTTCACCGTGGTGGTGGAGGTAAATGTTTTTTCCCCCAGCTCCACAATGCCCATATTGCAGGCATCCTGGTAGTGCTCCAGAATGTAGTCCACCACATGGCGCTCGGAGGGCGAGAGGTCCTTGATCTCGGTCATTTGGATCAAAATGTTTCCCATACCGGTCTCCCATCAACCAACGGGCGGGGAGGTCCGGCGCCGCTCCGACTGGGAAATCCCCGGGCCCGCGCCCCCTGGCAATTTCCGTCGGCCGTCTGATCCGGAACCGTCTCCCCATGCTTGACCGGCGGGCCGGCGGCGGAGCCGGCCGCGCTGAGCCCGTCTGTCCTTCTCATTGGCGGTCAAGGACGGAAGGGTCCTCCATCGCCTCCCTTATCATAACCTCGTAATAGGTATTTTGCAAGTTTTTTCTGGCCCTTTTCAGATAAACCGACGTCATATCCCGGTCGCCCGCGAAATGAAAGAGCTTTGCGATGCGGTATTGCAGGATGCCCCGCTGGGTGGGGTCGGAGGCTTCGGCGGCCTGCTGGCGCAGGCGGGGAAGCAGGCTGGTGTCCCGGTCCAGATAGACCGCCACGATCTGATCGGCGTCATCCAGCATCTTCCGGTATTTCTCCTGCCGGTCGGCGCCGGACCGCTTCAGGAAGGCCGCCAGGGCGTCCCGGCTGGCCCGGGCCTCCCCGGCTTCGCCGGTCGAGGCGAAGTAGGACAAGCGGTCCTGATAAAACTGCACCCGGTCCCGGGGGGGCAGCCGCATGCCGTCCAGCTGGGCGATGGTCCGGCGCAGCTTCTCGTCGTCCCCTTTTTTCATGTAGCCCTCCAGACGGCACAGCAGCAGCGCCGGCTTGCGGAACACCAGAGCCAGCAGCCGGTTGTGTTCCAGCCGCTCCAGGTAGAGGTCCACATCCCTCTGGTAGAGGGCCCGGAGCTCCCGCTCCGCCTGCGTGCGCAGGGCGGACAGGCCCCACAGGGTCAGCAGGACCAGCAGCATCATGACGGCGGTGAGCGCGGCGGGCCATATGCCTGCGTGTTCAATGAGGCGGGCCATGGCTTACTCCTGGGGCGGATACATGAGGATGGTTTCTCTGGTGACCTCACAGGCCATCTGGGCCAGCTCTCTGGCCGGAAGCTCCAGATTGAAGGATACCTCGGAAAGGGCGGAGGTATTCATGCCCGCCACTACCGCCCAGTCCGCGTGCTCCGCGCACAGCATGGCCGTCACGCGGAAGGGCGAGCCGCCCGACACGTCGCAGGCGAAAAGTACCTCCTCGGGGCCCGCCTCCGCCAGCGTCTGATCCAGCTTTGCCTGGAGGTCCTCCAGGGAGTCGGATTCGTTGAAGTCCAGGAAGAAGAAGCCCTCCAGCTCCCCCACCAGCATGGCCAGATTGCGTTTCATGGCGGAGCCGTAGCCGCCGTGCCCCACGACAATTACCTTTGACATTGCAACATTGCGCCTCCTTGATGGTATTGTGCCGCCTGATACGGAAATGCCCATAGGGGAAAGCTCAGGCGGGCTTTCCCCTATGGGACGGAGCGGGGGCCGGCGCACATGGGGGACGGGGCTGACTGTCCGCCCTCCGGCGCGGCGGCCGTGTGCCTTGTGTTACATATTGGAGTTTTTGAACACCAGCTCGCGGTAAGCGGCGTAGACCTCGTGCATATACTCCTTGGGCACCTCGGTCACGTTGGGGGAGACAAAGATGTGCATTTTGTGGCCCAGCTTCTCCAGCCGGAGGGCGGTCTCGGAGGCGATGGACTGGGCGATGGTGATGACGGCCACGGTGGAGGAGGCCCCCACCTTCTGGTGGTAGCCGGGGATGGCCACCAGCGCGTCCTCCAGGGGGCAGCAGTTGTCGATGAGAATATCGGCCACGTCGCCCAGCTTGTTGCCGGAGGAGTGGTTGGCCTGGGCCTTTTTATAGTTCTCGCCGCTGGTGATGGCGATGACCTTCAGGCCCCGCTCCCGGGCGTACATGGCCGCCTCGATGGGGGCGGCGTTGAGCCCGCCGTGGGAGAACACGATCATGACCTCTCCCGCCTGGAAGTGATAGCTCTGGAGGAAGTTGGCGATATAGCCCTCCTGCCGCTCGATCCACAGCAGCTCCCGGGCGCCGCCGGGGCCGATGACATTGTTCCACATCAGGCGGGGGTCCATCACCGGGTGCCAGCCCACCACGCCGCCGTAGCGGGGGAACACGTCCTGGACGGGGAGCACGCTGTGTCCGCTGCCGAACAGGTGGACCAGCTTGCCGGAGTGGATGGTGGCGGCGCACAGGTCGGCGGCGGCCTTGATGTTTTCGGACTGTTCCTTGTCGATCTTTTCCATGACCTCCATGATTTTGGTCAGGTATTCCAGCTGAGCCATTGAAAATTCCTCCTTAAAAGTTTGCGGCGGAGCCGGCCGCCGGGGCGGCCGGACGCTGTGATGAACGCTGCGGGAATCAGACAAACGCGCCGATGCCGGGGATGTAGCCGATGGCGGTGAGGACGGCGGCCAGCACCAGGATCAGGCCCATGATGGCCAGCGGGGTCCAGTTCTTCTTGGCGTACAGGTTGTACACGCCCAGGGTCAGCCCCAGGGGCAGGATGCGCGGGAACACGCTGTTGAGCAGATTGTCCAGGTTGAACACGGAGATGACGCCGTCCACATAGGTGCCGCTGGCCTCGTCAAAGACCTGGGCGGCGGTCTTGATGTCGATGTTCAGGGTGCAGGTGACAAAGCTGGCCGTGAGGGCGCCCACCACGATCAGGCCCAGAATGGTGACCGCCTGCATGATGCGGTCCAGCTGTCCCGACGCCATGAACCGCTGTACGCCCTCCAGGCCGGCCTTGTAGCCCAGGTTGAAGAGCTTCCAGCTCAGCAGGTAGGTGCCCACGGGGTAGACGACCATGTAGATCACCGCGCCCACCCAGGCCGCGCCGGACAGGGCGTTGGCGATGGACAGGCAGATGGTGAGCAGCAGCGGGATGATGGTGGCAACCCACAGGGAGTCGCCGATGGCGGAGGTGGGGCCGATGAGGGCCACCTTGGCCTCCTGGATGGACTCGGCGGAGCCGTTGCCGTTGGCCAGCTGTTCCTCCATGCCGATGGCGATGCCGTTGCAGATGGAGCCCACCTGAGATTCGGTGTTGAACAGGGTGATGTGGCGCTGAAGGGCGGCGGAGCGGTCCTCCTTGGTGTCGTAGAGCTCTTCGATGGCGGGGGCCATGGACTGGCCGAAGGCCATGCCCAGCATGGTCTCCGCCTGCTGGGAGCAGCCGTTCCAGAAGAACCAGTTGAGGAACGATTTACGGAGCGTTTGTTTGCTGACAGTTTTCATCTCAGTAGGCCTCCTCTCTCTGAGCCGAGATGGCATAGCAGATCACGGCGATGATGGCGGCGATCACGGCGACGGCCATGGTGCTCAGGCCGAAGTAGGTGACCAGCACGAAGCCACCCATGAAAATGGCCCAATGGACGCCCTTTTTCACCAGGAAGGACAGGATGATGCCCATGCCCAGGGCAGCCATCATGGAGCCGAAGGCGGAAATGCCGGTGACGAACCAGCCGGGGATGGCGATGCCGCTGGCCGCGCCCGCGGCGTTGATGGCGGACAGGACGATGACCGCGGGGATGAAGCGGCACAGGAACCCGATGGCGCCGCCGCCGATCATATTGGGCATCCACATCTTTTTGGTGTCGCCCGCCTCGGCCACCTTGTTGGCCCAGCGGTTGATGAACACGTCCAGCGCATAGTGGACGTTCCACATGGTGCCGCCCACCACGCCGCCGATGCCGGCGCCGGTGAAGGCCAGGCCGATGATGGCGGCCTCGTCGCCCACGGTGCCCTTCAGGGCAATGGCCATGGCGGTGCCGATGTAGGTGGCATAGGACAGGTCCCAGGCCACGGCGCCGCCCGGCGTGACGTTGGCCAGGTAGGCGATCTGCAGGGGAATGCCCACCAGCATGGCGGTCTGGACGTCGCCCATGATCAGGCCCACCACGAAGGCGGCGATCAGCGGCCGGCCCAGGCAGTACCAGCCGATGGTGTTGCCCACCAGGGAGCCGATCGCGCCCAGGTAGATGAACACGGCGATCAGGATCACTTGCAGGATGTTCATACGCTCTTTTCCTCCCGTTCTTCTCTGCGGCCCGGCATGCCCCGGAGGGCGCCGGACCGGACCTTATTTTCTGCGGCGGGCGGCCCCGCCGCTGGAGCACAAACGCGGGGGACGGTTACAGCTTGATGCCCTTGCGCAGCTCGGGCCAGTCCCGGGCGGGGGATTTGGGGATGGTCTGATAGACCAGCTTGACGCCGTCTGCGGCGATGCTGTCGAACAGGGCGATATCCGCGTCGCTGGCGAAAAAGACGCTGCCCCCGCCTTTGGTCAGGTTGTGGGTGGCGTCCGGCCGTTTGGCGGCGTTGCCGATGACCACCAGCTCGCACTGCCGGAGCTCCTCCCGCAGGTGGTTCAGGTCCTGGGGAAGCCGCGTGATGAACAGGCGGTTTCCGTCGGCCGGCTGGGCAAACAGCTCTTTGGCCTGGGCCATCGTCACCACGTGGGACTTGTACTGCTTGGGGACGCCCATGAGCATGATGGACTGGAGCATGGGGTTTGCGGCCAGCGCGTCGTCAATGGCAACGATTTCTTTAATCTTCCAGTGACTGCACCATGCGGTTACGATCTGGCCGTGGACGAGCCGGTCGTCGATCCGAAAAAAGTTCTGTCCCACTGCGATTCACCCTTTCCTGACGGTTCTCCCGTCCTGTTGTGGTCCCATTGTGGCAAATGGATGACCCATGTGCAACGGTTTGACAAATTATGTCAATTATTAACTATCCACAGAAAGGCGGGGAGATCCGGTTGACCATTTGTGGATATATGATAAAATGAGATGGACGCACAGGGGCGGGGAACCGGCCTCCGTGCGTCCGCAAGGGGAGCTCTCCCCGCTGAAAGGAGCCGCCTATGAACAAGCTCATGCTGTCCTCTCCCGCCCAGCGCGCCGCCTGTCTGGCCGGGGATCTGTGCATCGCCGCTCTGGCCTGCGTCTGGCTGGCGCTGGCCCCCTCCCCGGCGGCCGTTTTGGCGGGAGCCGCCGCCGCGCTCCTCATGGGGACATACACGTATCTGGTGTTTTCCACCGCAGTGCGCCTGCGCCCGGAGGCGCATATGATTGACCTCACCGGCCTCCAGCGCCGCAGCGACGACCTGTCCGCCGCCCGGACCGTGTTCACCCGCTCTGCCCAGGTGGGCGGGCTGACGACCCGGGTCATTGTGGTGGAGGACGGCCAGGGGCGGGAGCTGTCGGTCATTCAAACCCTGTTCACCACCCGCCAGGGATATGGCTGTGAGCCCCTGGCCCGCAGGCTGGCGGAGGGGATGGGTCTTGCGTTTCGCGCCACCGTCCCCGCCCATCTCTATGACCGCAGGGCCCGCCGCCGGGGTTCGCCGGAGCCTCAGCCCCCCGCTCCTCCGGTCAACTACGACGAGCAGGACGGCGAATAAGACAGATGGCGGAGCCTTCCGGCTCCGCCATCTGTTTACCACAGCTTCAATTGTCTGATCAGGTCGCCCACCGCGCCCTCGTTGTTTCCGCAGGTGACGATCTGGCAGATGTCCCGGATCTCCCGGGGGCTGGTCCGGGGGCAGGCGGCAATGTCGGCGGCCTGGAGCATGGCCAGGTCGTTGAAGTAGTCCCCGATGCACACCAGGGTGCGCCCCTCCATGCCGGCGGCGGCGCGGGCGCAGGCCACGCCGCTGGCCTTGTTGACCGAGCGCTCCATGACCTCCAGGAACTGGGGCCCGGACTGCAGGGCGCACACCAGGCCGGCGGAGGGGAGGGCCTCCGTCTCCGCCCGCACCCGCTCCATGCTCTGCGCTTCCTCCGAAACGTACACCACCTTGACAAAGTCCTGCTCCAGGAACTGGCCGGCGGTAATGCCGGGATGCCTGACGATTTTCAGCCCCGCGTCCCTGACCGGGTCGCCGGTGAGCACCTGCCAGATGCCCCGCTCGTTGGCGGCCACAATCCAGACCTCCGGGCGGGACAGCATATACTCCAGGCTCTCGCGCTTGTAGCTCTGGGGCACAAGAATTCTCCGAAGGAACCGCCCGCTCCGGGCGTCATAGACAACCGCGCCGTTTCCGCATACCAGGGGAGCGGAAAAGGACACGCCGGGGAAATACCGCAGGATGATCCCGGCCTGCCTGCCGCTTGCGACTGAAAAGCTCCCTCCTTCGTCCACAAATTTCCTGATCAGCCGCAGGTTTTCCTCCGGCACGACAGGTCCCAGGCTCCAGTCGGTGAGCGCGGTGCCGTCCATATCCGAATAGAGGATGATATCGTTCGCTTTCATATGTCTGATTATAACCGTCCGGCCCGCCCCTTGTCCATTGTTTATTTTTGACGAAAAGCGTTCAAAATCTGCCCAAAGCGGACCCGCGGGCGGAAACGGGCCTGGCCGGACGCCTCAGGGCCCGGTCACAGCGCGCACTCCAGCTGGCAGTCGAAGGGCTCCGCGTCAACGTGGGGCTGATGGTACGCCTCGGCCTCCACACAGCCCATTTTGGCGTAAAACGCCTGACTTTCCACGGCGGAGTGGGCGGAAATGTACAGCTTTGCGGCGCCCTGGCCTCTGGCCCACGCCTTGGCCAGCCGGAAGAGCGTGGCGCCGATGCCGGTTCCCCGGAGCTCCTCCGACACGTGAATGCTGGTCAGGTCGAGATACCGCTGCGCTCCGCCGAAGAGGCCGGATTCCACACAGGCGAATCCCTTCAGCGCCCCGTTCACAAAGGCGGCGTAGACGATGCCGCCCGTGGCCAGCGTATTGCTCAGGCAGGAGATCAGGGTCTGGTAGTCCGCCTCCGACCAGTCGTCGATAAACGGGTCGTCCTTGACCACCCACTCTCCGCCCTCCCTGCGGCGGCATTTGGTGACGGCCTGACGGCGGACGAAGCTGCGGAACAATTCCCGGCGGAGCTCCTCCGGGGCCAGGCTGCGATATTGAATCATATTGGGTCCTCCTTTTCCTTGAGGGCCCTCCGGACACACGGGCCCGTTTGAGCAATATCCGCCGCCCGGGCGTGTTGGCGTGGTTCAAACAAGCTCCAGCTCAGAGGCTCCTCAACCTGCCAATTATAAGCTGTTTTCCGCAAAAAAACAAGAAAAAATCCCGACCGCCTCCGGCGCGAATAAAAAGGTCCGCGCCGCGCATACTGACCACAAGCGTATGAAAGGCGGCGAGGGACTTGTCAAACTGGAAAAAACGGCTGGCGGCGTGGGCGCTGGCCTTTACCGCCCTGGCGCTTGCGGCGGTCCCGCAGCGGCCGGAGCGCCGGGGCGGACAGGAGGCCGCCGGTGAGGCGAAGATCCCGGCGGGCCCCTACGTGGCCCTCACCTTTGACGACGGACCCAAAGCGTCCACCACCACCGTGCTGCTGGACGGCTTGGCCCGGCGGGGGGTCCGGGCCACCTTTTTTGTCATCGGAGAAAATGTGGAGGGCAACGAGCTGCTCCTCCAGCGCATGGAGGGGGAAGGGCATCAGATCGGCCTGCATACCTATCACCACAAATCTCTGGACCAGCTCAACGCCGCCGGTTTTTATGCCGAGGTGGACAGCCTCCGCGCCACCCTCACCGCGCTGGTGGGCCGGGAGGAGTTCATGCTCCGCCCCCCCTACGGCATGATGAACGCCGCCACCCAGGCCCGGGCGGCGGCGCCCATTGTGCTGTGGTCGGTGGACCCGGAGGACTGGTCCGACCGGGATACCGCCCGGCAGGTGGCGGTCATCACGGAAGAGGCGCGGGACGGGGACATCATCCTTCTCCACGACATCTATCCCTCCAGCGTGGACACGGCCCTTCAGGTGGTGGACACGCTGATGGCCAGGGGGTTCCACTTTGTCACCGTGGAGCAGCTGTTTGCCATCCGGGGCCAGACGCCGGAAAATGGGAAGGTGTACCGCAGGCTTCCGCCCGCGGACTGAGGCTTCCGCCCATGCGCCTGTGCGGGACGCGTGGGCTTGCGGAAAACGGCGAGATCCGGCAGGTTCTCCCCCGGCTTCGGAATCGGAGCCGGGGGAGAACCTGCTTTTCATATGGGCGGAACCACTTGACAAACGGGCGGCCGGGCGGTATGCTTTGACGATACATACCCCATGGATTCCGCTGTGTTTCCATGGAAAACGTCAAAAAAGGAGAGAGCAGCCATGACACGCATTCCCTACGAAGAGATGGTCGCACAGTTCCAGCGGGTGCTGGAGAAGAAGGGGCTCACCGGCGGGGACGCCCGGGACGCCGCAGTCATTTTTGCCCAGAACAGTCTGGCCGGGGTGTACAGTCACGGACTGAACCGTTTCCCGCGGGTGGTGAGCTATCTGGAGATGGGGGCGATCGACCCGGCGGCCCGGGCCACCTGCGCGTATGCTGCGGGGGCCGTGGAGCGGTGGGACGGACACCGGGGATTCGGCCCGCTGAACGCCAAGCGGGCCATGGACCGGGCCTGTGCGCTCGCCAAGGAGTACGGAGTGGGGGTTGTGGCGCTGGGCAACAACAACCACTGGATGCGGGGCGGCACCTACGGCTGGCTGGCGGCGGACCAGGGTTGTGTGGGCATCTGCTGGTCCAATACCGCGCCCAACATGCCCGCCTGGGGGGGCAGGGACTGCCGGATCGGCAATAATCCCCTCATCATGGCCGTCCCCCGTTCCAATGGGGAGCATGTTGTGATCGACTGCGCGGTCAGCCAGTTCAGCTACGGCAAACTGGAGAACTGCCGCCTGCGGGGAACCCGCCTGCCCGTCCCCGGCGGCTACAACGAGCGGGGCGAGCTGACCCGCGACCCCGCCGAAATTGAGAAAACCGGCCGGGTGCTGCCTATGGGCTACTGGAAGGGCAGCGGCCTGTCCATTGTGCTGGACCTGATCGCAACGGTGCTGACCAACGGAAACGCCGTCCACACAGTGGGGACCTTTGAGGCGGAGGCCGGTCTGACCCAGGTTATGATCGCCATCGACCCGGCCGGATTTGGGACCGGCGCGGATACGGACGCCATTGTGGACGGCATCCTGGCCAACGTGAAGCAGAGCGAACCCGCCGAGGAGGGCGGGGAGGTGTGCTATCCCGGGGAGCGGTCGCTGCGCAGCATGCGGGAGAACAGGGAGCTGGGCATCCCTGTCATCGACGAGATTTGGGAGTCGGTTTTGAACATGTGACGGCTTTGGGAGGGACGGCGCGCTGTGATGGCGGGCCGGGGGAGAGCGGCTCCGCGGAATTTCACCCAAACGCCTCGAAGGCGGCGATTACGGGGAGCATGGTGATGTCGAAGCGGTCCCTGCCGTATAGGTCCAGAAAATAGCCGGTGTACCGGCCGGTTTTCAGGTTGTACCGGAGGGACCAGACGGCCCAGTACAGGTCGATGTGGCGGTCCCCGGCCCCTGCCATGGAGAAATCAATCAGGGAGCCGGACCCGCCGCCGTTCAGAATCACGTTGGGCAGGCAGAAGTCGCCGTGAATCAGCGTGTCGCGTTTGAGGCGGCTCTTGTTGGTCTGCATGACGCTCCAAGCCTCTTCCCTGGAGCGGATCATGAACTCCGGCATCAGGACGGACTCGTCCCAGCAGCCCCCGTCCCGGTCTCCAGCGGAGGCGAGATACCGCTCCAGCCGGGTGGAGGCGGGCAGGCCCGCGGGGGGCGTCGCGTGCAGCACGCGCAGGGTTTGGGCCAGGGTCCGGCACAGCCGCTCCGGGTCGTCCAGCCAGGAGCGCCCGTCTCCGCCCGGCACGCTGCGGGTGAGCAGATAATCCCGGTCCCGGGTGAGATATTGGACGACCTCCGGGCCAAGGCCCCGGCGGTGGAACCAGCCGGTCATCCGCGCTTCCCGCCGCAATTCGCCGCGCCCGTCAATTTTCAGATAGTAGTCCGGCGCAATGTAGATCGTGCGGGCACTGGAATGACAGCTGCTGTCGTAGAGCTCGGCGTCTGCCAGATATGGATGCAGCTCTGCTGGAAAATTTTGCAGGGGAAGCGGAAGCTTTTCCCGTTTCATCGGACCGTCCTCCTGTTTTGATGGGGAATAACGGACATTATAGCACCGGCGGGACAGGTTGGCAACCTCAGGCGGCGGCCTGCGGGGCGCTTCCAGAGAAAACCAGCGGCTGAAATTGAATACGCTTCCAAATCCTGCGGATAATACGGATGGAACGATATAAAAAAGCCGCGGGAGCCGCGGCAGACGCAGGAGGAAAACCATGAAAGCGACTGGGATTGTACGCCGTATTGACGACCTGGGCCGGGTGGTGATTCCCAAGGAGATCCGGCGCACCATGCGCATCCGGGAGGGCGACCCCTTGGAGATCTACACGGACCGGGAGGGCGGCGTTATTTTCAAAAAATACTCTCAATTGGGTGATGTGTCCGACTTTGCCGCCCAGCTGTGCGACACCATCAGCCGGGTGGCGGGGCTGCCCGCCGTCATCACCGACCGGGACAGCGTGATCGCCGCCGGAGGCGTGCCCCGCCGGGAGGTGGTGGACAAGCGGGTGTCTCCCCAGCTGGAGCAGGTGATGGAGGAGCGCCGCAGCGTTCAGACCGATCAGCCCATGTCCCTGTGCGACGGGGGAGAGAAGTACCGGGTGCTCATTGCCGTACCCATCCTGTCCGAGGGGGATGTGCTGGGCTGTGTGGCCTTCGTCAGCGACGGAGACGCCCCCGCGCTGGGCGAAGTGGAGCTGAAGCTGGCCCAGACGGTGGCCGGGTTTCTGGGCCGCCATATGGAGAGCTGAGCTGATCCGGCCCGGCTGAAACAGGAAGCTCCCGCGTCGGACAGGACGCGGGAGCTTCCTGTTGTCTTTTTCCCCGGGAAATGGTATGATGAGACAAACCGGCCGGCGAGCGGAATCCTCGGGAACGGCTGCGCCGGACCAGGCGGAATTGTGCAGGAAAGGAAGGGTTGGATGATGGAACAAAGCGGCTGGGCCCGGACCTATCCCCGCCCTCAGCTCAGGCGGGACAGCTTTTTTCCCCTGGAAGGGGGCTGGACCCTGAACGGCCGGCCCATCCGGGCGCCCTGGCCTCCCCAGGCGCCCCTGTCCGGCTATGATGGGGCGGCGGTGGAGGTGCTGCGGTATGAGACGGCCTTCACCCTCCCGGTGGGCTTTCTGCCCCGGGACCACCGGGCGGTGCTCCGCTTCGGGGCGGTGGACCAGGTGGCGGAGGCCTTTGTCAACGGCGTGAGCGTGGTCCGCCACGAGGGGGGCTATCTGCCCTTTTCCGCCGACGTGACCGATGTCCTGCTCCCCGGGGAGAACCGCCTGGAGGTGAAGGCGGTGGACACCCTGGCCCACGACTACCCCTACGGCAAGCAGCACAGGCGCCCCCACGGGATGTGGTATACCCCCGTGTCCGGCATCTGGCAGACGGTGTGGCTGGAGGCCGTCCCGGCCAGGGGGGCGGTTCAATCGGTGCGCGTCACCCCGGACCTCGCCGGGGTCACCGTGGAGGTGGACGCGGGGGGCGCGGACTACAATCTGGCGGTGCCGCTGGGGAGCGGGAAGCTGCTCACCGCCGCCGGGAAAAGCGGCCGTCCCCTCCGGCTGGACATTCCCCAGCCCCGCCTCTGGACGCCGGAGGATCCCTGCTTATATCCGCTGACCATCGCCACCGCCGCCGACCGGGTGGAGAGCTACTTTGCCCTGCGCACCGTGGACACAAGGGAGATCAACGGCCACGCCCGGCTGTGCCTCAACGGGAAGCCCATCTTTCTCCAGGGTGTGCTGGACCAGGGCTATTTTGAGGACGGCCTGTTCCTGCCCCGGAGCCCGGAGGAGTACGGCGCGGACGTGATGCGCATGAAGGAGCTGGGCTTCAACACCCTGCGCAAGCACGTGAAGGTGGAGCCGGAGGCGTTTTATTACGCCTGCGACCGGCTGGGGATGCTGGTGGTTCAGGACATGGTGAACTCGGGGGAGTACCGCTACCTCCGGGACACGGTGATCCCCACGTTTTTGAGCAAAAAGCGAAACGATCTGGGCGCGGGGGGCGGCGAGAAGCGCCGGGCCTTCTTCGAGCGGCACTGCCTGGACACCATCGCCCACCTGGGAAACCACCCCTGTATCGTGGGCTGGACCATCTTCAACGAGGGCTGGGGCCAGTATGACTCCGACCGCGTGTACCGCCTGCTGAAGCCCGCCGACCCCACCCGGTTTTTCATGACCACCTCCGGCTGGTTCGCCCAGCGGGAGAGCGACGTGCAGAGTGAGCACGTCTACTTCAACAACCGGATATTGGAGGGGAACCAGCCGGGAAAATTCCTGTTTTTGAGCGAGTGCGGCGGCTTTTCCCGCCGGATTGAGGGCCACGTCAGCCGGGAGCGGAAAAATTACGGCTACGGGGAGCAGTGCCGGTCTGAGCTGGACCTGGAGGCCCGCATTTCAAGCCTGTACCGCGATATGGTGATGCCCTCCATCCCCAACGGGCTGTGCGGGTGCGTCTATACCCAGCTCAGCGACGTGGAGGGGGAGACCAACGGCCTGTACACCTACGACCGGCAGGTGCGCAAGGTCCGCCCGGAATTGATGCGGGATTTGGCGTTCGAGGTCAAACAGGCGTTGGAAAAAGCGGTGGAAAACGGTTGACACCGGGGCAGAATGTGCTATACTCTCATTCAGAACGCGCCCCAGGACGCCGACATATGAAGAAATGAAGGAGTGTTTCAATCATGGACAAAAAGGTCGCCGGACTGTTGAACGACCAGATCAACAAGGAGCTGTATTCCGCGTACTTATACCTGGACATGGCCAATTTCTACAGCGACAAGGGGCTGGACGGCTTCGCCAACTGGTACGAGATCCAGGCCAGGGAGGAGCAGGACCACGCCATGCTCATGTACAAGTACCTGCACAACAACGACCAGACCGTCACCCTGGAGGCCATTGCCAAGCCGGACAAGGTGTACGAGGCGCTGATGGACCCCCTGAAGGCCGCCCACGCCCACGAGCAGTACGTCACCGGCCTCATCAACGCCATCTACGACGCCGCCCAGGAGGCCAAGGACCACCGCACGGTGCAGTTCCTGGACTGGTTCATCAAGGAGCAGGGCGAGGAGGAGATGAACTCCGCCAACATGATCCGCAAGATGGAGCTGTTCGGCGATGACGCCAAGGCCCTGTATATGCTCAACAGCGAGCTGGCGGGCCGGGCCTACTCCGCCCCCTCCCTGAAGCTGTAAGACAGACGCGAAACAGCCCGGCCCCGCCTGTGCGGGGCCGGGCTGCTGTTCTATTCGGACGGCGCGGTGTCCGGCCCGCCGCTGCCGCCGGACGCCTCCGGGGCGGCGGCCTCCGGGGAGCCCTCCGACTCCCGCCCGCCGTTCCGGTCCTCCTCGTCCAGTACGCTCTCGCAGTCCTCCGGGTCCTTCTTGATCCGCCGCATGGCCATGGCAAGCTTGTAGCCCTCCGGGTCGTTGTTCATCAGGTACTCCAAATCCTCCGGAGGCACCCGGTCCCCCCGCATGATCCGGGCGGCGATCTTCTGGCACTTCTCCTGGGCCTTCAGCTGCTTTTCCATGATGTCCAGCTCGCTTTTGGAGCCGCTTTGGGCGCTTTTCCGCTCCATGGCCTCCTGGTTCTGGCGGTCCAGCCAGTCCAGCGCCTGCCGGGACAGGGCCAGCTTGTCGGCGGGAGCCTGCCTCAGGGGCTGGGCCCCGCCCTTGGAAGGGGCGGCGGGCGTCTCCGATTTCCGGGCTCCGGTCTTCCTCAGCTGTTCGTTCCAGCGCATCTCCCTTGTGGCGCGCAGTTCCATGTACACCGCTCCTTTCCGCAGACTACTCTATGGAATATATCGGCAGCTTTTCCGCCCCGTTAACGGGCTGAAAAAAATTTGCCCCGGCGTGACCTGGGGCCGCAGCGGCTCGTTATATGGGTGAAAGGAGCTGATGACATGACGGAACTGGCGCTGGCGGCCGCCCCGGCGGAGGAGGAACGGCCTGTGGACGGGCCCAGGGCGGCGCTGGGGTTCGAGGCGGCCTATGACGCCTACGGCCTCATGGTGTACCGGCTGGCCATGGTGTATCTGGGCAGCGGGGCGGACGCGGAGGACGTGACCCAGGAGGCCTTTGTCCGCCTGCTGTGCCGGGCCCCGGCCTTCGCCGACGGGGAGCACGAGAAGCGGTGGCTGCTGCGGGTGGCGGTGAATTTGTGCCGGGACCAGCTGAAGGGGTTCTGGCGGAAGCGGGCGGTGGCGCTGGACCCCGGCCTGCCCGTCCGGGACCCGGAGGGCATGGGGCTGGCGGAGGCCATCGTGGCCCTGCCGGAGCGGTACAAGGGCCCCATCCACCTGCACTACTGTGAGGGCTATTCGGTGGCGGAGGTGGGCGAGATTTTGAAGCTGGGGCAGTCGGCGGTGAAGATGCGGCTCAAGCGGGGCCGGGAGCTGCTGCGCAAGGAAATGGAGGGTCAGTGATGAATCAGGAAACGTATCGGAAGGCCATGGAGAGGTTTCAGCCGGACCCCGCCCTCCGGGGGCGGATCTCGGAGGCGGTGGAGGGGCGGGCCCGTCCCAGGTCCCGGGTCCGGCCCCTGCGGGCGGTGCTCCTCGCAGCGGCGGCGTGCGCGGCGCTGGCGGGCACCGCGGGGGCGGTGAATCTGGCGGCGCGGCAGGCCCATATCACCTACCTGGACCGGGAGCGGTTCCAGCAGGAGTACAGCGAATACCTGGAGGAGAACGGCCGGAGCCCGGACAACTACAACAACGCCACCTATACCGGCAGGGACTTCGGTGGGCGCGACGCGGAGTGGCAGGAGAGCTGGTGGGACGGCCCGGGCGGGCTGGTGGAGGAAGCCCCCGGGACGGCGGAGGACGGCTGGACGGCCAGACGGGTGTTCCAAAGCAGCGCGAGCGCCGTCAGCTACGGCCTGAGGCGGGGTCAGCGGTATGTGGAAACCCGGTACAAGGCCGAGCGGGCCTCCGATTACAGCGGCCTGTTCGACGGCTGGGACCTGTCCTGGCTGGAGGAGCGCTACACCGCCAACCCCTGCGGGTCCTTTGCCCGCACCATCGAGTACCGGGACGAGCTGCGCTTTATTGCGGTGGGCGGCGAGTACCGGGGGAAGGAAGGAGCCTGGTTCAATATCAGCTGGTCCTGGGACGGGTCCTCCAGCTACGGGGACGAATACCGGGCGGTCGGGAACAAACAGTTCGCCGAGCTGTACACCACCGCCGACGGCATGGAGGCGGACATTGAAATGGACACCTCTGACACGGGAAAAAGCGTGTTCTGGGTGAGCCTGGAGGGCGGGCACTGCTCGTTTGGTATGCACGGCACCCAGGTGGAGCTGGACGAGCTTCACGCCATTCTGGACAGCCTGAACCTGTCCCGGGTGTTGGATTACGACCCCACGAAATAAAAACGAAAGGGCCCCCGCACAGCGGGGGCCCTCCTTTTGCGTGCCGGGTCAGTCCACGATGCCAAGCGCCACTTCCAGGTCCAGCTGCTGGATGGCCTTGTCCAGCCAGGGACGGTAGACGGCCTCGCAGAGGACTCCGCCGTCCTCGTTCAAGGCGTCGAGCTGGTCCTCGGTGAGCTGGCCGAGGGGGACGTTTTTGCCGTCGATGGGGATCATGTTCTCCCAGGCGTTCTCGCCCATCATAGAACAGGTGCCGTCCTCGGTCAGGAAGAACTCGGCCCAGCCGTAGTTCTCCACGGTGCCGCCCACCACCACATAGCCTTTGTTCCCGGTGGCGGGGTCGGTGTGCTCGTAGACATAGGGGGTGTCCTCATCCACCTGGCCGGTGATGTCCACCTTCTGCCCGCCGGCGTTGAACATCAGCCGCCCGTTCTCCACGGTGACGGGGCCGGCCTCCTCATCGCCCATGAGCGTAAAATCCGCGCCCGCGCCGTCAGGCTGGACCACAACCTGGCCGCCCGACACGAAATTGTACACCTGGGCGGGCAGGCCCGCCGCGATGGACAGCACGCACCCCACCGCCAGCGCCGCCGCCAGGATCAGCTTGCCCGCCTGGGGCATACGGCGCTTCCGGGTATCCTTGTTCTCCAGCATTTCCATGATTTCCTCCTTTTTCCGGTCACTCAGCGTGACCTGCTCCATCATGTGCCAATAGTTCCTCATCGTCGCTCAGCTCCTTTCTCAGCATGGCCCGGGCCCGGGCCATGCGCGTCTGGACCGCCGTGCGGGAGATGCGGAGCACGTCCGCAATTTCCCCCTGGCTGTAGCCCTCCCAGTAATAGAGATGGACCACCGCCCGGTATTTGGGGGGCAGGGCCATCACCGCGTCCCACACTGCCCGGTCCTGGCTGTCCCGGAAGGGGAGGGATTCGTCCAGCTCCCCCACGTTCCGCCGCCAGAAGGACCTGAGCTGGCTTTTGCACAGGTTGGCGGCGCAGGTGAGCAGCCAGCTCTTTTCCCGGCCGGGCAGAAGGACGGTCCCGCCCTCCGCCAGCTTGAGAAACACGGTCTGGCACACGTCCTCCCCGTCGGCGCGGCTGCCCAGGTAGCTGTACGCCAGCCGGAACACGTCGTCGCCGTACCGGCGGAACAGGTCCGCCAGCGCCTGTGGGTCCATTGCAAGTCGCCTCCGTTTCACCGCTTGTTGTCACGCTCCGCCTGCGGCGGATTGGGCCATTCGCTCCGCTTCGGCCTTAGTCCGCTGCTCGCGGCGGCTCCGCGCTTCTGTGTTGTGACCGATCACGCCTATAAAACGACTGAGGGGCCCCGATTATCACAGGGCCCCTCAAAAAAATGACCGGCCGGGGTCACCCGGCCGGTCCTGATTATGATTGTGCCGGCGCCTGCACCCGGCTGAGGAAATAGCGTTCCCGGTCCGCCGTGTGGGTGCGCAGATAGTCCGCCCACCGGCCGTAGGCGCTGTAGGCGAAGTGGCACCCGTCGTTGGACAGCTCGGCGGGCAGCTGGCCGTCCGCGCCGGCATAGGCCTCCGCCACGTTCAGCAGCACGACCTGTTTCTCCTCCGCCACCCGGAGGATGGCCTCGTTGAACCGGGCCAGATTGGCGCTGTTGATGTAGTCCGGCAGCTTGTTCTGACGGCACATGGCGTCGTTCAGCGGGGGCATGATTTGGAGGTATACCACCGCGTCCACCTGGGCGGCGGTCACCTGGTCGATCAGCTTCGCCAGGCTTGCCTCGTATTCCTCCGGCGGGAAGCCCAGCTCGTTCACGCCGATCATGATATAGATGGATTCATAGCTCTTCCGGCCCAGCGCGCCCAGCAGGGAGTACTTCTCTCCGTCGATCTCAAAGGGCTGGTATTCCTCGTCCACCGCCTTGAACACGCTCATCCCCCGGGCCCAGAAGAAGTCTCCGTGCTTCAGCCCGCTGAACAGCTGGAGGCCCTCCGTGCGGGAGTCCCCCAGAAACGCGGCGGTGTCGAAAAAGCTGTCGTCCTCCACCGGCGCGGTCTCCTCCAGGGGTGTGCCGAACTCATAGAGGTCCCAGGGGAGCGGGGTGGGAGTGGGTTCCGGTGTGGGAGACGGCGTAGGCTCCGGTGTGGGCTCCGGCGGGGCGGAGGGCTCCGCCGCCGGGGAGGGGGAGGGAGAGGGTACGGGCGTATCCTGGCCTCTGGCGGTTCCGCAGCCCGCCAGGAGAGCGGCCAGGACCATGGCGCACAGGATGATGGAACACGTACGGCACATCACGACAAGAACTCCTTTTCTGTTTCTTCTGATGAGGCGGGGGGATTCCCGGACGCCGAACCTATGGTAACACGAACCGCGGCGGAGGTCAAGGAACGAAACGATCACAGAACTGTATCAGAATGGTAACAGGGGTCACGGCCGCTTCCGCCGCCGGAGCAGGGGCAGCGCCGCCGCCACCAGCAGCAGGCCCAGCGCCAGACAGCCCGCGATGCCCATGGTGCGGAAGAACCGCTCCAGGAACTGGTCGGTATTCCCCCGGAGGCCGAAATCCATGGCCTGATAGATGGTCAGGCCGGGCACCAGCGGAAACATCCCGACGATGAGGTAGGAGGTGGCCGGACACCGCCGGACCCGGGCCATGCGCTCCGACCACGCGGACACGGCGGCGGCCGCCAGCAGGCTGGCGGCAAAGGGGTTGTCCGCCAGGGACATGGCCCCCAGATATACCGCCCAGCCCAGGGCGCCCCCCAGGCCGCACAGCACCGCGCCCAGCCCCTGGGCGTTGTAGGGCAGGCAGAACCCCATGCAGGCCACAAAGGCAAACAGGCAGTACAGCGCCGGGGCGTACTCCACCGGCCCGCCGCCGGGAGGGGGCTCCAGCCCCTGGAACAGGGCCATGGCCGTCCCGGCGCCCAGGGCGATGGCCCCCGCGGACAGCACCGCCCGGGCAAAGGTGGCCAGCCCCGCCACCAGGTCCCCGGTGAGCAGGTCGCTCATGAAATTGGTGAACACCAGGCCGGGCACCAGCACCATGATGCCGCCGGCCACGGTGATTTCCAGGCTGATGGGGGCCCCCAGGGCGCCCAGGCCGCAGGCCGCCGCCCCCAGCACAAAGGCGGAGGCCATTGTGGAGAGAAACGGGTTGGCCCCCACCCGGTCCAGGGCGGTGAGGCACACGCCGCAGGCCAGCCCGGCCAGCCCGGCCGCCGCACCCTCCGCCCAGCCGCCGGAGAAGAACAGCCCGAAGAAAAACGCCCCCACAAAATACCCCAGCAGGCACAGCGCCGTGGGATACCGCCGCAGGCCCGCCGCCGTCTCCCGGCACAGGCGGAGGATCTCCGCCGGGTCCTCCGGCGGGGCGGCGCACAGATGCCGGGACAGATCGTTGAACCGCTCGATCCCCTCGATGTCCACCGAGGAGGGCGGCACCCGCCGCATCACCGTGTGGCTCCGCCCGCCGGGCCCCGGGGCGCTCACCCACACACAGTTGGGGATGGCGAACACCTCCCCCTCCAGCCCGTAGGCCGCCAGCAGCCGCCGTACCGTATCCTCCGCCCGGGGGATCTCCGCGCCGCAGCGCAGCAGCTGCCGCGCCATCTCACAGCAGCCCTGTAACAGCAGATCGTGCTCCATAAACGGCCCTCCTGACTCTTGACAAACCGGGGAAAAGGGATATAATAAACAATAGTGGGGCGCCGCTACGGACGGTCAGCCTCCCTCTGGATCAACACAGTTACGTTGACCGCTTGGGTGCCAGCCGAGCGGTCAACATGCTTTCCGGGCCGTGAGGATCATCAGCAGGAACACCGCAGGCGCCTTGCCCGTCAGTATACTACAAAGAAGCGGAAAACGCAAGCTAAGGAAAGAGGGCCGGACGACCGGCCCTCTTTACGCGGTTTACTGCTTCAGCCCGGAGATATAGGCGTCGATCAGCTTCTTAATCTCCTCGTAGGTGTAGGTCTTGCCCGCTTCGCTCTCGAACATGCGAAGCAGATCATACGCCATGGCTTTTTGAACGTCCTTGCGCTCGTTTTCAGTTGGCATTCTGACGCCCTCCTTTCCGTTTTTGCGCAAAAACATTATATCACGCCCCGGGCGGAAACGCAAGCTCCGGCGAAACCTGCCGGAGCTTCCAGTTTTTTTTCCAAAAAATTTCGGTTAAGCCTTGCAAATTTTTGCCGATAGAGTATAATGACGATGTATAACTGTGACGGCGGAGGCGTCAGCCAATCAATCCGATGGAGGGAGGGCCGAATGCCCGGTCACGCCCCTACGGGGGAACAGATGAAGCCAATTCTGGCGCAACCCATGCATCGCGAGACCCAAATCACGAAAACAGGAGGAACAGAGACATGAAGAAACGACTTTTGTCAGCGTTTTTGGCCCTGGCCATGGTGCTGACATTGCTGCCCGCCACCGCCTTTGCGGCGGGGTATCGAGATCCGACTGATCAAAACCCTAAGGGTGCCACATGGACGGATGCCAAGGGAGATCCCCACAGCTATTATGAGCGGAACACCAGCGGCACCTGGAACACCGTGACCGTCACCTACCAGCAGTCCAGTGACAATACCACTAAACGGGAAGCGGGCAAATGGTACTGGCTGGACAACAAAACCCCCAACCAGGACCCGATTTATCATGCCGTAACGTCCGGCATTGTGTCCGGCACCGGCAACAGCGGCCAGTGGTATGCCGACTTGGATGATTTGGTCAACAGCAGAACCGGCAAGCTGATTACCACCAGTTTTACCCTGTTGCAGCCTGATGCACTGCCCACCTTTGTGGACGATGCCAATGATCCTACCAGTCTGACCATTGACGTAAACGGCAACAATTTAACTTTGCCCAATCCTCTGGCCCCTGATTTCAGCAATCTGACTGTCACCAATCGGCTGAATCCCCGGACCCATGGCGGAAGCGTCAGTGCCATCGTGAAGGACATTAGCGCCCAGACTTCCGGTGATGGGGTCAATTACCGTCCCTTGACCCTGACTGTGAGCAACACCACCGTCGCCAACATCAGTCTGGAGGGCGGTGCCAACAACGTAACCTTGAACAACGTGAGTGTCACCGGCGGCATCACCATGGATGGTGAAACCGTCGTCACCAGGAATGGTGTCCCTGGTAGCCCCACCTATCCTGCCCAGCGCCTCACCATCAACTCCGCCGACGCCAGCACGGTGAGCAGCTCCACCAGCGTTGGCGGCGATATCGAGATCACCGGCGACAGCAGCACCGTAAGCCTGACCAACACTGTTGGCGTTGGTCATGACGTGAATGTGACCGGCAACGGCGGTTCCATCACCGTGAACGGCGCCACTCAGGTGGGGAATGTCACCGTGGCTACCCGCAACGGCAGCGGCGACCGCATGGTACCGCCCTCCGTCACCGTCAACGGCGGCGCTGTGGGCCTGATCAGCCGCACCGCCACCGACAGCACCCAGGAGAACCAGGTCACGGTCAATTCCGGCGCCGCCGCTTACGGCATTCTCACCCCCAAGGGCCGTGTTACCGTGTCCCAGGGCAAGATCAGCAAAACCATCCAGGTGTCTGAGGGCTCTGTGAATCTTGCCGGCCCCGTGGTGGTTGGCGATGACGCCGACGCCATTATTCTGGGCGCTGTGGGCACAACTACCCTGTCCATCACCGGCACCGGCAGCAAGATCGCTGGCGTCCAGGCTGCGGCTGGAAAGGGCTCCAACTTGAAGATTTCCAACTGGCCCGCCGGCCGTGAGAACTACTTTGGCGTACTGAACTTGGACAACTATGCGGGCCGGGGCGTGACCGGCGGCGTGTTCGCCGGCACTCAAGGCAATCCCTCGCCCTTTAACAACGGCGAGAAGGCCAAGTGGTTCAGCACTGACCTCCAGCTGGTGGTAAACACCACCAATATCGCCGCGGGCGGTATGGCGAGCGGCGTCTCCAAGCTGTCCCTTTATGGCAAAAACGAGATGGCCCGGGCCATTTCCGACGTGACCTTCGCGAACGGGTCTATTACGACGCCGACGGCGACCGCGAGTATGGGCATTCTCTGCCAGCTGCCCACCTACACCCTTTCCCTGAAGAACGGGAATATCACCTGGGCCGATATTAAATATGACAAGCCCACCGGCATAATTCTGCCCACCGAGATCAATGGCTTCTCCATCTCCAAGTGGATCTCCAGCGAGAACGACGCCAGCGTGTCCCCCGTAGAACAGACCATTCCCGTGCCCGCCAACGGCGCCAGCATTACGCTGTCTGCCAACGACGTGAGCCCCAGCGTGGCCAAGTCCATCACCCAGGCGAAGGTTTCCGCGAACAACACCGTGGAGAACCAGCATGTGCGGGTGACCATGAACGGAAACACCATCCAGCTCAGCGGCGCGATCACCCCCGCCCCCGGCAGCAACATTGCCACCATCCTGCTGGACCTGACCACCGACGCCCTCGAGCAGGGCACCACTGACGCGCCCGCCGACGGCACCTATGTGGTGATTCGGAACGTGCAGGTGAACTACAATGTAGACACCAAGACCGTTGCCTTCAACAAGATCCAGGCCATGAATGGCGGCGCCATCATCAACGACGCCGGCGAGCTGGTGCTGAACAACGGCACCGGCGCCCACTACACCGTCAGCGCCAGCCTGTCCGAGCCCGCAAGCTCCCTGGGGCTGTGGCTCACCGGAAATGAAATCAAGGCCACCATCGGCGGCAATCTGTCCCGGCGCACCCAGACCGACAAGGACAGGATTATTGAGCAGATCGCCGGAACCGGCGCGTCCTTTGAGATCAACAACAACCGGGCCGTGCTGGAGGCCATTAATGCCGCCCAGGCCACATACACCAACGACAACAGCGTGGGGAACTGGGTGACCACCGCCCGGAACTATGTCTGGAAGAACGGCAACAAGTACCTCAACACCAAGGGGCAGCCCAACGGCCTGGGCAAGGGCGACCCGAATAATGTGATCAATCCTCACACGGGCAACTTCTCCACCACCGGCACCTTTGGGGCTGACGGCGTGGATATCTCGAACAAATACGCCAAGGCTTACATCGTCCCCTATCTGGTGGTGAACGCCACCGACTTGAACGACAACGGTACTTTGACCGCCTCCCTGACCGTGTATTACCGGGTGGACGTAAGCGCCGGTGCCGCCTATAACCCCAACGAGTACTACACCGTGCAGGCTGGCCGCGCTCTGGGCGCTCTCAGCGGTGACATGACCGTGCCCGTTTTGGTGAAGTTCAGCACCAATGCTTCTCCCTTCAGCAACACCACCTATATGCATCAGGACGGCAAGTACGTTTACAAAAAGGATAACAACGGCAAGTGGTCTATCGACCATGCGGGCACCGGTAACGGCAGCCTGGGCACCGTTGTGCTCAACATGACCGACGGCCCCATCACCCTGACACGGGCCAACGGCACCCTGGAGCCCACCAAGTATGATACCCTCCAGGCCGCCATCGACGACACCCATCCCGGTTGGACCAACTCGGGCGGCACTGGTAATCCGCCTCAAAATCCGGCTGTTCCCACTGAGTACGTGGATACTGTGAACATCGGCGGCACCTATGCCGAGACCAACTGCGTGGTCACCATGACCGGCGCGGCCCGCAAGATCCTGGTGAAGTCCATCGGCAACCGCAAGATCACCAGCAACACCAAGGATGTGGACGTGCAGACCGCGGGCGGCTACAATTACACCATCGAGCTGAAGAAGGACAACGTGGCCTCCGGCACCGTGGCGATCACCGTCACGCCCTCCGGAAATGGCACCGCCTCCGCCAACCGCACCATCGCCAAGGTGGGCGAGAGCGTCACCGTTACCACCGTGCCCTCCGCCGGTCTGACCGTGACCTCCATCACCGCCAAGACCAACACCGGCGCGGCTGTGACCGTTTCCAGCACCGGCGTGGCCAACCAGTACAAGTTCACCGTGCCCAACAATGCCACCAGCGTTACCGTGACTCCCGTGTTCGGCACCGCCACCGCGGCCAACCTGACCGTCACCACCACCAGCAATGGTCTGGCGGTGCCCAGCGCCACGCAGGTTTATGCCGGCCAGCAGGTCACCATCACCACCCGGCCCAACACCGGCTATCGCGCCACCGGCGTGACCGTCAGCACCAACAGCGGCACTGTGACCGCCACCCGCACTGCGGAGAACACCTATACCTTCACCGTGCCGGCCAACGCCACTTACGTCACCGTGACGCCCACCTTCGCGGCTGACACCGGTCTGCCCTTCGCGGACGTGCCTGCCAACGACTTCTATCTGGATGCGGTGAAGTTCGTGTACAACAACGGCCTGATGAACGGTATTACCGCCACCACCTTCGGCGGCTCCCGCACCATCACCCGCGGCCAGATCGTGACCATCCTGTACCGTCTGTCCGGCAGCCCCACGGCTTCCAGCTACAGCAGCTTCCAGGATGTGCCCGCCGGTGAGTACTATGCGCCCGCCATCACCTGGGCCGCCAGCAACGCCATTGTGAACGGTCGGAATTCCACCACCTTTGCGCCCAATGACGCCATCACCCGTCAGGAGCTGGCCGCCATTCTGTACCGCTATACCAGCTTCCGCGGCCTGACCAACAACAAGCTGACCAGCCTGAGCGGCTACACGGATCAGGGTCAGGTGGATGATTACGCCTCCATTCCCATGCAGTGGTGTGTGGGCAATGGCATCATCAACGGCACCAGCAACACCACGCTGACTCCGCGGGGCACGGCCCAGCGCTATCAGGCGGCTATTATGCTGATGCGTTACTGCCAGAGCTTCCTGGGGATGTAATCTCCGGCTGCTTTCGGCAGAGCATGACAGTAAAAAACGACCGGCCGGTTTTCCGGCCGGTCGTTTTTTGTGCGCGGGCAAAACCTGAGGACTTTCTTAAGATTGGGGATTTGGCTTGCAAACCTGTCCCGGTTAAGATATGATAGAGCTATAGTTGACGCGGTTGGAAAGAGGGAAATGCTTCTTTTCAACTTGTGTGGCGATGGTTCGCCGCGCAGACCGCGAAGCGGCTTCGCGTCAGGCTTCATAGTCAGCGCACGGGTGCTGCCCAGCATCGACCTTGCCGATTGTCAAGTGTGCTGACTATACCAACTGAGATGGAAGGGCTGCGGCACATGAACAAGGAATTTTTAAAGAAGATTTTTTTTCGGTCTCTGACGGGATTCCTCTCCCTGGCGCTGGCCATTCTGCTGTTTTTCTGCATCCAGCGAATGGACCAGCTCCGCCAGGATTTCCGGTGGCTGATGGGAGTGCTGACTCCGTTTATCTATGGGGGGACCATGGCATACCTGCTGAAAACGCCCTGTGCGTTTTTGGAGGAGAAAATACATAGCGTGCTGCCGGACAAGTACAAAAAGCGGGCGAATATTCTGGCCGTGGTGGCTGTGCTGCTGCTGAGCGTACTGGTGATCTACCTGCTGCTGAGTATGGTTATTCCTGAGATGGCGAGGAGCATTGTGGCACTGGCGGTGGCGGTTCCGCCCAAAGCGGAGCAGTTTACCCAGTGGGTAATCGGCCATCTGGAGGGCAATGCGGCCCTGCAGAACTATGTGAATAATGCGTTTGCCAGCCTGGAGGCGTGGCTGTACAACTGGGCCACTACCGACCTGCTGCCCACGGTGCAGGGGATGATGGACGGGGTGGTCACCACGGTGAGCTCGGTATTTACCGTGATGAAAAACATCGTTCTGGGCGGGATCATCTGCATTTACCTGCTGGCGGGACGGAAGAAATTTGCCAAGCACGGGAAGGCCCTGGTATATGCCGTGTTGAAGCCCCAGCGGGCGGATGGGCTGCTCCGGGAGCTGGCGTATGTGGATAAAACCTTCGTGGGCTTTTTCGGCGGAAAGATTTTGGACAGCGCCATTGTGGGTCTGATCTGCTACGCATTCTGCCTTGTGATGACCTTTGCGGCGGGATTTCAAAACGCGGTGCTGATCAGTGTCATTATCGGTGTGACCAATGTAATTCCCTATTTTGGGCCCTTTATCGGGGCGGTGCCGGCGGCGCTGCTGATCCTGATTTCCAGCCCGAGAAACTGCCTGATCTTCCTGATATTCATCGTGATCCTTCAGCAGTTTGATGGAAACGTATTGGGGCCCAAGCTGCTGGCGGACAGCGTGGGGCTCACCGGCTTCTGGGTGCTGTTCGGCATTACCCTGTTTGAGGGGATGTTTGGCTTTGTGGGCATCCTGGTAGGGGTTCCGGTGTTTGCCGTAATTTATGATCTGATCCGCCGCTGGATTGTGGCCGGACTGAAGAGACACGACAAGCTGGATGTTCTGGAATAGCAAAAAAATACCGCCTGGAGCTTACCCAGGCGGTATTTTTGCGCGTATTAGTAATGAGCGGTCTTGGCCTTTTTCAGCTTGAACCGCCTGGTCTGATCCTCCAGCAGGTGGACCTGATCAAACAGCTCCGTGCTGACGGCGGCGGACTCCTCGCTGCTGGCCGAGTTGGTCTGCACCACGGAGGAAATCTGCCCAATGCCCTCGGACACCTGGGACAGAGACTCGGCCTCCTCGTGAATGGCCTCGGCAATGGTCTCGATGGCCTTGTTGGACTGCACCACCAGCTCCATGGCCTTCTTCAGCGACCCGGACACCTCGCCCACAATGTCGGTTCCGCGGCGGGTAGCCTGGATGGAGTTCTCAATGAGGCCCTTGGTGGCCTTGGCGGCCTCGTCGGATTTGGAGGCCAGACTGCGCACCTCATCGGCCACCACCGCAAAGCCCTTGCCTGCGGCGCCGGCCCGGGCGGCCTCCACGGCGGCGTTCAGCGCCAGAATGTTGGTCTGGAACGCGATGTCCTCAATGGTGGCAATGATGCGGCCGATCTGCTGGGAGGCGTTGGAGATATTTTCCATGGCCGCCACCATTTCCTCCATCTGACGGCTGCTGAGGCTGACCTGCTCGTTGGTGAGGCGGGCGCTGTCCTGGGCGTCGGCAGCGGCCCGAGCGTTGCGTCCGGCGCTCTTGGAGAGATCGTCCACCGTGGCGTAAAGCTGCTCCACCGCGCTGGCCTGCTCCGTGGCGCCCTGGGCCAGAGCCTGGGCCCCGCTGGACAGCTGCTCGGCGTGGCTGCTCACCCGGTGCTCCGCCTGGCCGATGTTGTCCAAGGCGTCGGACAGAGCGGAGGTGAAGGAATTCAAAGCGGACTCAATGGACTGGAAATCGCCGATGTAGGGGGTGGAGACAGACACGTCAAAGTTTCCGCGGGCCAGTTCGCCCATGATGCGGTTGATGTCCTCCACATAGTGGCGGATGCGGCCCACGGAGTCCTCCAGCGTTTTGGCCAGCTGTCCGAGCTCGTTTTGGGATGTATAATTCAGATCCAGGGTCAGATTGCCGTCCTGAAGGGGCCTGGTCTTTTCGGTGATGAGCAGCAGGGGCTGAATCACGTGGCGCATGACAAACAGCACCAGACTGATCAGAGCCACCAGGTTGAGCACCAGACAAATGACGGTGAGGGTGTGCATGAGCGCAATGGTGCTGTTCATGCGCTGGGCGCATTCGGAGCTCAGAACGTTGCCCCGTTCCACCACCTGATCCAGCAGGCCCACCAGGGTGGTGAGGTTCGCCTGAATGGTCTCCTGATAGAACTGCTGCGCACGGGTATGGCTGTTGGAGAACATGTCCAGAGCGGTGCCCGCCGAGGCGTGAAGCTCGCGGTGCAGCGGCTCAATTTCAGCGCGCAGCCGGTCAATTTCCTCGTCCTGCAGGCCTATCTCGCTGTACAGCCACTTGCCCAGCACACAGCCGGTATGGTCCATGCTGCCGGTGAATTCCGTGCCGGCATAGAGGGCGTTGCTCAGGTTGGCCGACCACTTGTAGTGGGCCACCTCCGCCTTCTGGGCGCTGTCCAGCAGGGCGTTGGCCTGGACGTTTGCGGCCTGGGTGCTCTCAATGCGCAGAATATTCATAGTGGTTATGCAGCTGAACAGCGCTACGGCGATGATGGCACAGATGACGCGGATATTGACCGATCGTTTGATGCTTTTGCCCATAGTTACGGGTCCCCTTTCGATGATATGTTGGGTGCGTTCAGCGGAACGTGTGTCATGGATCACCTCAATTGCGCCGGAGCGGAGGGCACGGCCGGCCAGGAGAGTATAACCTTCCCGCTTATTATATACCAACGCCGGCCCAATTGCAACAGGTTCTAAGGGAGGCACACGGCCTCAGAGAGCATTTTCCCACGGGAGAACAGAAAAAGAAAGGGCGGTCCCGCAGGGGCCGTCCTCCCAAAGCGCTCAAAGCTGCCGGTACATGGTATCCGCGTCCGCTTTGCCCACAATGTCGGCGGTGGACAGCACCTCCACACGGATCAGCTTTTCTCCAAATTTCAGCTCCAGCACGTCTCCGGTTTTCACGTCGTAGGACGCCTTGACCGGCCTGCCGTTGGCAGTCACCCGTCCGGCGTCGCAGGCCTCATTTGCCACGGTACGCCGCTTGATGAGCCGGGAGACCTTCAGCCATTTGTCCAGTCGCATGGTACACCTCCTGCCGCACAAAATGAGGCAGGGCCTGCGCCCTGCCTCACCGAATCAAGTCAGCCCGCAACAGTGTCCTTCAAAGCCTTGCCGGCCTTGAAAACAGGAATCCGGGACGCGGGGATTTCAATCGGCTCCTTGGTGTGAGGGTTGCGGCCCATACGGGCGGAGCGGGCCTTCACCTCAAAGGAGCCAAAGCCCACCAGCTGTACCTTCTCGCCCTGAACCAGGGATTCGGTGATGGCGTCCACCACAGCGGCGATGGCGGCGTCGGAATCTTTTTTGGACAGGCCGGTTTTTTCCGCCACGGCGGAGATCAGTTCGGTTTTGTTCATTGTTCTCTTTTCCTCCTAAAAACATGGTATGGAGAGGGCCCGCGTTCATGCCCTGACCTGTGCGGCAGCGCCGCGTATATACTTAAAGCGCGGCGTGGCGCTGTAAGTGTCATTCCAATTGGGATTTGGCCTCCCGCCACAGGGCGGTCAGCTCCTGGTCGGACAGCTCGTCCATCCTGAGGCCCCGCGCCGATACCAGCTCTTCCGTTTTGCGGAACCGGGCGGAGAACTTGTCGCAGGCGGCGTGAAGGGCCTGTTCCGGGTCGGCGTCCAGAAAACGTGCCACGCAGACAGCGGAAAACAGCACGTCGCCCAACTCCTCCGCGGGATCGCCGTCCCCCGCCAGGGCGGCGGCCTTCAGCTCCCCCAGCTCCTCGGACAGCTTGTCCAGCGCGCCGGACACGTCCCGCCAGTCGAAGCCGGTTTTCGCCGCCTTCTTTTTCATCTTCTCCGCCCGCCACAGGGCGGGGAGGGTGCGGGCCACGGCGTCCACCGCGTCGGCCTGGGTATTTTGGTGCTTCTCCTTTTTCTTCAGTTCCTCCCAGTTGGACAGAACCTCCTGGGTGGAGCGAACGTTTACTTCCCCAAATACGTGAGGGTGGCGGTAGATCAGTTTTTTACATACCCCGTCCGCCACGTCGTCCAGCGTGAACCGGCCCGCGTCCTCCTCAATGGAGGTGTGGAAGAACACCTGGAGAAGCACGTCCCCCAGCTCCTCTTTGAGGCCGTCCACGTCGCCGCTGTCGATGGCCTCCGCCGCCTCGTAGACCTCCTCAAGGAAGTTGCGGCGGATGGACTGGTGGGTCTGCTCCTGATCCCAGGGACAGCCCCCCGGATGGCGCAGCACCCGGACCAGCTCCATCAGGTCCTGACAGTTATAGGATTTTTTCGTAGTCCAATTTACCATAGTATCACCTGAAATGCAAGACTTTTTTCCCAGTCAGACAGCTTTTATCCAAATTTTTTTAAAAAAGATTCACTCGACCCGGAGAATGCGGGCGATTTTGTCTCCCTTGGGGATGAGGGCCAGGTCGTCCCGGGAGATGGCGCGGGTGACGAGGATGAGGGCGAAGTACACGATGGCGGCGATGCCGATGGCCGCGAACACGGACAGGGCGTTGCCCGTGCGGCTGAGGGCCATGGCGGCGGAGCCGTCCGGCAGAAGCTCCTCCGTCTCGGTTACAAAAATCTTCAGCGCCAGCATCGCCTTGTTTGCCAGCCCGTTTACCGCCCAGGCGGTCAGACCCATGGCTGCGGCGGCGGCCACCGGCTTGACGAATACCCGGCGCAGGCTCAGGGAGCGGGGCAGGGTCCGCCAGATGATGAACAGGTCCAGCAGGGCGATGATCCAGAAGCAGACCACGGTGCTGATGGGGCCGCCTTTGATGCCGATGTCCGGGTTGCCGATGAGAAAATAACCCACCGCCAGCTTGAGGGCGCAGCCCACCACGGTGGTGGCCATGGGCAGGGCCACCATCCGGTAGGCCTGGAGGACGGAGTTGCACACCAGCATGAAGCACACCGCCACGGAGGCGATGCCCAGCACGGACAGCATCCAGCCGCCCAGCACCACGTCGGTGCCGGGGTAGAGCAGGCGCATGATGGGCTCTCCCAGCACAAACAGGCCCACCCCGGCGGGGATGGCCAGCAGGGCGGTGGTGCGCAGGGTGGTCTCGCTGATCTGGGCGGCCTGCCGGCGGCGTTTCACCTTCAGGGCGGCGGACACGTGGGGGATGACGCTGGCGGTCAGCGGCACCATGAAGGAGGCGGGCAGGTTGTAGAGGGTGAGGGCCTTGTCGTAGACGCCCTTGGTCTCCCGGGCGGCGTCCAGGGAGAGCTTCAGGGCGTCCTGGAGCTGGCCCAGCAGAATGCGGGAGTCCAGGATGTTGGTCAGGGCGATGACGGAGGAGCTCAGGGTGATGGGGATGGCCAGCCTGGCCAGGGTGACCAGGATGGTGCGGGAGTCCTCCGGCTCGTCATGGCTGTCGGGCAGGGTGCGCAGGTGCCTGCGGTAGCAGATATACACGTACAGCGCGCCCAGGGCGCAGCCCACCGACACGCCCAGGATGGCCCCGGCGGCGGCCAGCGCCTCGTCCTGCATCTGGTTCTTGAAGAAGGAGGCCAGGGCCAGACCGATGACCAGCTTGCACAGGGCCTCGATGATCTGGGACACGGCGGTGGGGGTCATGAGGGCGTGGCCCTGGAAGTAGCCCCGGTAGGCGGACAGGGGGCAGATGAAGAACACCGCGGGGGCCAGGGCCAGAATGCTGTAGGCGGCCTGACTGTCCCGCATCAGCTCGGCCAGCTGATGGGGGAACACGGCCATCACCAGGAAGCTGATGGTGCCCAGCACGCAGAAGGCGGCCATAGACAGCTGGAACACCCGCTTCACCTGGTTGCCCCGGCCCACGGCGTTGGACTCGGACACCATCTTGGACAGGGCCACCGGCAGTCCGCCGGTGGAGATGATGATGAGCAGGGAATAGATGTTATAGGCGGTGTTGAAGTCGGCGAAGCCCGCGTCGGACAAAATGCCGCCCAGGGGGATTTTATACAGCGCCCCGATGAGCTTCACAATGATGACACCCGCCGTCAGGATGCCGGCGCCGCCGAAGAAGGAGTTCTTTTTTGGAGTGGATGCAGACATATCCTCAGACCTTTCCCTTGGCAATCCTGTCACTGGAACAGAAGGGGCATGGCGTACTGCCTGACCTCCGCCTTGATCTTGTCAAGGTCCAGCGTCAGGAAGGCCCCGTTTTGGTATATGACGCGGCCCCGGGCCATATTCATGACCACGTTGGAGCCGTGGGCGGAGAACACCAGGTTTTCCGTCTCGTCGTGGCAGGGGATGAGGTTGGGGGCGTTGAAATCCACCAGGATCAGGTCGGCGGCGCGGCCCGCCTCAATGCGGCCGGTGTTCCGGCCCAGGGCCCGGGCGCCGCCGGCGGTGGCCATCTCCAGGGCCTGCCGGGCGGTGATGGCCATGGGGTCCCGGCGCACGCCGTTGTGGAGGACGGCGGCCAGCTTCATGTCGGCGAACAGGTCCACGCTGTTGTGGGAGCTGACGCCGTCGGTGCCCAGGGCCACGTTGACTCCGGCCTTGAGCAGGTCGGGGATGGGGGCCACGCCGGAGCCCAGCTTTAGGTTGGAGTAGGGGTTGTGGACGCAGGACACGCCCTTCTCCCGCATAATGGCCCAGTCCTCGGGGGTGGTGTACACGCAGTGGGCGGCGATGGCCCGGGTGTCCCACACGCCGTACTGGTTCAAGGTCTGGATGGGGGTGAGGCCGCCGTGGCGGGCCTTGCACTCCTCATGCTCCTTGACGGTTTCGGATACGTGGACGTGCATACCCAGGCTGTGGGCGCGGGCGTAGTCCGCCATCCACCGCCAGATGGGGGCGCTGGAGGTGTACTCCCCGTGGATGGAGGCGTCGGCCAGAATCTGCCCGTCCCCGGCGCCGTGCCACTCCTCGTACAGGGCGCGCATATTGGCGCAGTCCCCGCAGGTGTCCGGAGAGAAATCCGCCGGGTCGCCGAAGTACACGCCCCCCACGGACAGGTTGGCGGAGATGCCCGCGTCGTACACCTGCCGGGCCACCACGCCCATGCGCATGTACATATCGGCGATGCAGGTGACGCCGGAGGCGATCATCTCCGCCAGGCCCAGCTGGGCGGCGGCGGCGATGGCCCGGTCGTCCCAGCGGTCCTCGGCGGGGAAGATGTAGTCCTGAAGCCAGGTCTGGAGGTCGTGGCCTCCGCCGTACCCCCGCATGAGGGTCATGGGCACGTGGGTGTGGGCGTTGACAAAGCCGGGCATCATCACCTTGCCGGTGCAGTCGATGGTCTGGTCAAAGTTTCCCTGGGGGCGGTTGGGCCCCACGTAGGAGATTTTGGAGCCGTCCACCGCCACGTAGCCGTACCGCAGGGTGGTAAACGCCTCGTCCATCAGCAGGGCGGTGACGTTGGTGAACAGGGTGGTCATAAAAACCCCTCCTTCTATATTACAGCTTGCGCAGGCAGCCCAGCACCAGCCGGGAGAATTTGTCCTTGGCGGCCTCGGCGGCGTCCAGCACCTCTTGTTCGCTGAGGGGCTGGTCCAGAATGCCCGCCGCCATGTTGCTCAGCAGGGTGAAGCCCAGCACCTCCATGCCGCAGTGGCCCGCCGCGATGACCTCCGGGGCGGTGGACATGCCCACCGCGTCGCCCCCCAGGAGGCGGACGGCCCGCACCTCGGCGGGGGTCTCGTACTGGGGGCCATAGCAGTAGAAGTAGACCCCCTCCCGCAGGGTGATGAACATGTCGGCGGCGGTGTCCCGGGCGATCTTCTGGAGCCGGGGGGTATAGAGGTGGGAGGCGTCGGGGAAGCGGACGCCGAACTCGGGGATATTCTCCCCCCGCAGGGGGGACTCGGAGAACAGCTTGATCTGGTCGGTGATGAGCATCAGGTCCCCTGCCTGCCAGTCGGTGCGCACGCAGCCAGCGGCGTTGGTGACGATGAGGGCGCCGCAGCCCAGCAGCCGCAGGACCCGGACGGCGTAGGACACGTCGTCGTAGCCGTAGCCCTCGTAGTGGTGCATCCGGCCCTGCATGACGGCCACCGGCCGGCCCGCCAGGGTGCCGAACACCAGCCGACCCTTGTGGCCGGGGGCGGTGGACGCCTTGAAGTGGGGGATGTCCCCGTAGGGGATGACGGTGGGGGTTTCCACCACGTCGCCCAGGAAGCCCAGGCCGGAGCCCAGCACCATGGCGACTTTGGGGATAAATCCCCCGATTTTTTCCCGGATGTAATCAGCGCTCTCCTGGTATTGTGCAAATGTGTACGCCATAGCCGCAGCCTCCCATGGTAAATTTTTGTTGAATCAATCTAGTTTACACCAGTTTCCCGCAAAAATCAATGAACAGGATATAAATTTCCCGGAAAAGCCCACAGGTTTTGTGGGGGCTCCCCGTTGCTTTTTTGGCGGAATTGGGGTAAAATACCGCCGGGAAGCGCGGAGAAGCGGGCAGCGAGGAAGCTTGGAGCGGAGCGAAAGCAGAAGCCCAAGACCCGCGCAGCGAACAGGCGCAGCGTAACAACAAAAATTGATAAAGGAGGCCGCGCTATGAGGGACGGCTTTGTCAAGGCGGCGGCGGGCACGCCGAAGATCCGGGTGGCGGACTGCGAATACAACGCGGGGCAGATCATCGCCCTGATGCAAGAGGCGGCGGCCCAGGGGGTAAAGGTGCTGGCCCTGCCGGAGCTGTGCGTCACCGGGTACACCTGCGGGGACCTGTTTTTGCAGCCCACCCTGCTGGACGGGGCCGAACGGGCGCTGGGGCGGATTCTGGAGGAGACGAAGGAGCTGGATCTGCTGACGGCGCTGGGTATGCCGGTGCGGTATCAAAACAAGCTGTATAATTGTGCTGTTGTGATACGAAACGGAGAGATTTTTGGGGCGGTTCCCAAGACCTATATTCCCAGCTATGGGGAGTTTTACGAATCCCGCTGGTTCACCACCGGGGAATTGGGGACAAAACTATTCCAGGCCACAGGGCTTATCCTGTGCGGCAATGATGTCCCGTTCCACACGAAGCAGGTGTTCCGCTGTGAGGACATTCCAAACCTCGTTATTGGCGTGGAAATCTGTGAGGATTTGTGGGCGGTTGAGCCGCCGTCCAGCACGTTGATCCAGGCGGGGGCCACCATTATTTTGAATCTGTCCGCCAGCGACGAGGTGGCCGGCAAGGCGGACTACCGCCGCCAGCTTGTCACCGGACAGTCGGCGCGGCTGATGTGCGGTTATGTCTACGCGGACGCCGGGGAGGGGGAGTCCTCCACTGACCTGGTATTCTCCGGCCACAACATGATTGCGGAAAACGGAACCATACTGGCGGAACGGCGCTTTGCCAGCGGGCTGACGGTTTCGGAGATTGATGTGGATCGGCTGGCCTATGAGCGTCAGCGGGTGAACACCTTCCCTGCGGGCGATACAAGCCCTGCCAGTGAATTTCACTGCTTCGGGTTTGACATGAATCCATCCAAAACCACCCTCACCCGCCCCGTGTCCCCCACTCCCTTCCTCCCGTCGGACGAATCCCGCCGGGGGGAGCGGTGCGAGGAGATTTTGACCATCGCCGCCCTGGGCCTGAAAAAGCGCTTGGAGCACACAGGCGCCTCCTGCGCCGTGGTGGGCCTGTCCGGCGGGCTGGACTCCACCCTGGCCGTCCTTATTACAGCCAAGGCCTTCGACCTGCTGGGCCGGGACCGGAAAGGGATTCTGGCGGTCACCATGCCCTGCTTCGGCACCACAAAGCGCACCCGCTCCAACGCGGAGCTGCTGGCCCTGGAGCTGGGGACGGACTTCCGGGAGGTGAACATCGGCAGGGCGGTGGAGCAGCACTTTATCGACATCGGCCAGTCCATGGACGACCACTCCGTCACCTTTGAGAACGCCCAGGCCCGGGAGCGCACCCAGGTGCTGATGGATCTGGCCAACCAGCGGGGCGGGCTGGTGATCGGCACCGGGGACCTGTCCGAGCTGGCCCTGGGCTGGGCCACCTACAACGGGGACCACATGTCCATGTACGCCGTCAACGCCTCCATCCCCAAGACCCTGGTGCGCCATCTGGTGGCCTGGGAGGCGGACCGGCTGGGCGGCCGGGTCGGAGAGGTGCTGCGGGACATCCTGGACACCCCCGTGTCCCCCGAGCTGCTCCCCCCCAAGGACGGGGAGATCGCCCAGATCACCGAGGACCTGGTGGGGCCCTATGAGCTCCACGACTTCTACCTGTACTACGCCGTCCGCTGGGGCTTCCCGCCCCGGAAGGTGCTCCGGCTGGCCCTGCGGGCCTTTGAGGGGCGCTATGACAGGGAGACGCTGCTCAAGTGGCTGAAGAACTTCTACCGCCGGTTCTTCTCCCAGCAGTTCAAGCGGTCCTGTCTGCCCGACGGGCCCAAGGTGGGGTCGGTTGCGCTGTCCCCACGGGGCGACTGGAGAATGCCGTCGGACGCCGCGGCCAAGCTGTGGCTGGACGAATTGGAGGGGCTGTGACCGCGGATGCAGGGGCGGATACCATCCGCCCGCGCGATACGGAACGGGGCCGGTAAACCGTGGCGGATGATGTCCGCCCACTACGAGGTGATTTTTTATGAACCTGCTCGTCGATCTATTTGTAACCTTCGCCCGCATCGGAGTGTGCACCTTTGGGGGAGGTCTGGCCATGCTGCCCATCCTCCAGCGGGAGCTGGTGGAGAACAAAAAATGGACCACGGAGGAGCAGCTGGCCGATTACTACGCCGTGGGGCAGTGCACCCCCGGCATCATCGCGGTGAACACGGCCACCTTTGTGGGCCGCAGCCAGGCGGGCAACCTGGGGGGCATCCTGGCCACCCTGGGGGTGGTGTTTCCCTCCATCGTCATCATTCTGGTCATCGCCGCCTTCCTGAAAAATTTCATGCACATCGAATGGGTGGTCCACGCCTTCAACGGCGTGCGGGCCGGGGTGGTGGCCCTCATCCTGTCCAGCGTGATCAAGCTGTTCAAAAGCGCCGTGATTGACTGGCCCACCCGGATCATCTACGCCGTAGTGCTGGTGATGGCCGCGGCGGGGGCCTTCCTCCCCCTGCCCGAGGGGACCCTGGGGGCGGCGCTGGGCTTTGTGCTGTCCCCGGTGTTTCTGGTGATTGCCGCGGGGGCGGCGGGACTGTGCACCCGGATGAGGGGAGGGGCGAAAAAATGATTCTGGCGCGGCTGTTTTTTGAATTCTGCCGGGTGGGGCTGTTTGCCGTGGGCGGCGGCCTGGCCACCATCCCCTTTCTCACCGACCTGGGGGAGCGCACCGGCTGGTTTACCTCCGGCCAGCTGGCCGACATGATCGCCATCTCCGAGTCCACCCCCGGCCCCATGGGGGTGAACATGGCCACCTATGTGGGCTTCACCACCGCCGGGGTGCCGGGAGGAGTGGCCGCCACAATCGGGCTCATCTTTCCCTCCGTTGTCATCATCCTGATGATCGCGGGCTTTTTGGAGAAATTCCGCCAGTCCAAGGCGGTGGACGGGGTGTTCTACGGCCTGCGGGCGGCGTCGGTGGCCCTCATCACCGCCGCGCTGCTCCAGGTGGCAAAAATCGCCCTGCTCCGTCCGGCCCAGGGCCTGGAGAGCGCGTTTTCCTACTACCCCAATGAAATCGCGATTCTCCTGGCGGCGGTCATTTTTGCGCTGGTGAAGTTCACTCCGCTGAAAAAGCTGCATCCCGTCTGCTTCATCGGGCTGGCGGCGTTGGCGGGGGTTCTGTTCCGGATGTGACGGGACCGCCGGACGGTCCGCCGAAAAAAGCACGGCCGCAGGCAGCGCCTGCGGCCGTGCTTCTTTTCGCGGGAGCGGGACCGCGGATCACGGCGCCGAGGGGCCGGCGGGCTGTCCCTCCTCGTCCACCTCAAAGCCGTCCTCCAGGATAAATCTCCTCAGGAGCTGGTCCACCTTCATATTGAGCTGAAAGGGCTTGACGGCATGCCCCTCCCATGCCTCGAAATAGGCTTTGGCGGCGTCGCGGCGGACCGTGGCCTTCAGCCTGTCAAACCTGCCGAACTCGTTGAGGTTGGCTTCGGTCGCCTGCCGCCGCATGAACTGCCGCAGCATGGCCTCATCCATGCCGAGGGCGGCGGAGAAACGGTGGATCTGGTCGTTTTTTGCCCTGGTCATGTACGCGGTGATGTAATCGCGGAGGGTTTTCCCTCCGTCCACGGCCACATCGCCGTTCTGCACATCGTGCAGGAAGATGTTGGCATACCGCTGCTCCTCCTGGGACAGCACGGCGAAGGATTTGTGCAGCTCATCCAGTACGGCCGCCGTCTCCGCGCCGCTCTGCAGCGCCTTGAGGTATTTTTTGAACCGGGAGTTCATATAGCCCGCGTCGATGACGCCGGTGTTGATCTCGGTCAGATAGGGGTCGATCTCATAGGGGGCGCCGCCGCCGCCCGGTCCGGCTCCGCCGCCGGAGAAAAGCTCCTTGTAGCGCAGGGCGAGAATCAGGTAGACCGTCTCGTTCAGATGGAGGCGGACAACCGCCCTTCCTGTTTCGGTTTTGACCGTAAAGCGGGGCTTGCCCCAGGTAAAGCCCTGGATTTTCGCGGCCTCAAGGTGATGGCTGAACCGCTTGAACAGTTTGGCAAACTGGCCGCGCTCCGAGTAGTCGTCGGGGAGCTTTTCAAAGCTCTCAATTCCCGCAGAACGAAAGACCGCCTGAATCTCGTCAAACAGGAGATTCATCTGGTTCAGGTTGCGGTCCAGCTTTTGGGCGAACAGCCCCAGGGGCCTGTCGCCGGAGTACAGCTTGAACGCCTCCTCAATATTGCGCCGCATGGTGTGGGGCTTGCGGTAGCAGCGGATTGTGCCGAAGGGCTTTTCCGGCCCATGGAGGCGGTTGGTGCGGGAAAACGCCTGGATCAGCCGCTCATAGACCAGAACCTTGTCCAGGTACAGGGTGTTGACCCACTTGGAGTCAAACCCTGTGAGCATCTGGTCCACGACGATGAGCAGGTCAAGCTGCCGGCCGGGCGAATGCTCGATTCCCCGGTGCTGCTCCCTGTGGCTCAGCCGGTGGGAGGCGTCCTTCTTGAAGACGGCGTAGGAGGACAGCCGGAAATGGGTGCCGTACAGCGCGTTGTAATCATCCACGATTTCCGCCATGGCGTCCTCCTTGAGGACGGCGCCGTTGTTGTTGTCGATGCCGGGGTCGAACAGCGCGGTGACGTTGAGGCGGCGGCTGGCCTTGAATCGCCTGTAGTATTGAATCGCCTCCGAAATGCTGCTGGCGGCGAAGATGGCGTGGAACCGGCCGCCGCGGCTGAGGGCGGCCCAATTGTCCAGAATGTCGCCCACCACGGTGCGCTGGTGCGCCGGCCGCTCGTACTGGGAGACGGGGAGGTAGTCCTCGATGCCCTTTAAATAGCTGCCGTCCGCCTGGACGTACCCGGCCATGGGCACACGGGTGTGGTCCATATACCGCAGGTAGACCTCCCGCTTTTCCGGGCTGGACAGCGCCTGCTCCTCGGTGTCCGCCCCGGCCTTTTTCAGGGCGATGGCCCTGCGCAGCTGGCGGTCTTTGACGGTTGGGATCACGCAGGGGTCGAAGCCCAGAACGTTTTTGTCCCGGATGCCGTCCGCGATGCTGTACCGGTGCAGCTCACTGCCGAAGATATCGGCGGTGGTGTTCATTTTCTTCTGGTTTTCGTCGTGAATCGGGGTGCCGGTGAAGCCGAAGAACATGGCGTAGGGGAAGGTGTTTTTGATGTTGCGCAGCATGTCCCCAAATACGTCGCGGTGGGCCTCGTCAACGATGAAAACGATCCGTTTGCCCTGGATCAGGCCGATATCGTGGGCTTTGAAGCCGCCGTCGGCGCTGACGCGGCTCATCTTCTGGATGGAGGTGACGATCAGCGTGTTGGCGGGGTCGTCGCTTTTCAGCTTTGCCACCAGGGCGTCGGTGCTCTCGGTGGACTGAACGGAGTCCGAATCGTCGGCGAACCCCCGGTAATCCAGCAGGGACTGGGTGCCGAGCTCCACGCGGTCCATGAGAAAGACCACCTTGTCGGCGTCTCGGGAGCCCGCGATCAGCTGGGCGGATTTAAAGCTGGTCAGGGTTTTGCCGGAGCCGGTGGTGTGCCAGATATAGCCGCCGAGCGGGTCCCGGTCCGCCCAACGGCGCATGGCCACCCGGCTGGTGATGCGGGAGGCGGCGTAGTATTGATAACTGCGCATCACCTTCAGCGTGCCGTCCGTATCGTCGGCCACGGTGTAAAAGCCGATCATCTGGTGCGCCATGGGGATGGAGAGCAGGCACTGGGCCACATCCTTCCAGCTGTTCAGCGGCTCGTTGTTGAAGTCCGCCCAGTGGAAGCAGAGGTCCCGGTTGAAGGGGCCGTCGGGGCCCGGGTTGGAGAAGTACACCGCCTCCTCCGGCTGCATGGCGATGAAAATCTGAACCAGGGCGAACAGCCCGGTAAACACGCCCTCGTGGATATATTGTTCAATCTGGCGGCAGGCCTGGCTGACATCCACGCCGCTGCGCTTGAGCTCGCAGTGGATCAGGGGCATTCCGTTGATCAGCAGCATGAAATCGCCGCGACGGTTGGGCAGGATGGGGTTCCTGGTGCGGAAAACCGGCTGTTCGGCGATCTGATACCGGCTCTGGCCCGCCGCGATCTCCTGCCGGTCATAGATTTTCAGGCTGACCTCTTTCCCGAGGTGGGGCGCGTCCGCGGGGTTGTCCCGCCTGACGGCGACCGTTTTTCCGTTGATGAGGCCGTTGAGCTTCAGCGGAGTGCGCAGGGCGGCCACCTGATCCAGAATCTGCCGCATCTCGCCGTCCGTCAGGGGGACGTCGTTCAGCCGGTCCACATCCCGGTTGTTCTCAAACAGGATCTGCCTCCAGTTTTCAATCAGATCCTCTTCGGTGGGATAGCGCAGGATGTCCGGCTCCCAGCCGTGTTTTTCCGTCAGCAGGCCGATGAGCGCCGCCTCAAAGGCGGCTTCCTGTTCAAATACCATGGCCCTCCTCCCCTGTCATACCAGCATACGTTCCAGCATCGCCTTCTTCAGGGCCAGCAGCCGGTCCCACCGCTGGCGGAAGAGGGAGATCAGCGTGTCCAGCTCCTGGAAGCAGGCGGCGATCCGGTCCTGTTCCTCCCGCCCCGGCAGGCGCAGCCTGACGGTGGCGTACTCCGCGAAGGAAATGTTGAGCAGCCCGTCCATCCGCGCCCCCGACGTGACCAGGCGGCGCAGCTGCCGCTCCGTCTCCCGCCCGTTCAGCACAAGGGATATGAAATACGGGTTGTGGGCGCGGACGGAGAAGCAGTGGTAGACATAGGGGACGCGGGCCTCATCGGCCTCCAGCGCGAAGCAGGAGCCGTAGGGCCGCAGCTTGGACGCGCCGTGGTTGTACGCCAGCTCGCCCTGCTTCAGCACGATGTACCGGGACAGGCTCTGTCCCGCGTTGTCAAAGGAGTACCGGTCCGCCTGGCGGATGAACCCGTTGGCGGCGGTGATCATCATCACCGGGGCCTGGGACGCCTGATCCGTTCTGGACACCTCCGATGCGATGTCCCCCAGGCGTACGGTATCCCACCCGCCGGAAAAGTCCCGGAAGCGGAGCTCGGGGAGGGCCGCTCCCTCCCGGGGAAACATCTTTTCCAGCATGGCCCGCCGGACGGTCTGGAGCTTGTCCAGCCTGTGCCGGTGGAGCAGGGTGAGCTCGTCCAGCTGGGAAAAAAACTGTCCGATTGCGGCCTGCTCCTCCGGGCTGGGCCGGGTGATCTCCGCGTTTTTGATGTTGTCGGAGCTGAGGGCCTCAAAGGTGGACCCGCAGGAGAGGGCCCGCCAGAAGCCGTCCCAGTCCATTTTGACCAGGAGCTGATAGATGAATTCGTTTCCCCGGATGGCCGCCGCGCCGCGGCCGATGACGGCGCCGACGGCGGTCTTGCCCATGGCGCCCGCGGGGGCGCGGACGCTCATGATCAGGTCTCCGGGCCGGGCCGTTTTGGTCACCTGGGTGGTCCACACCCTGGGCTTCACCCAGCCGTTTTGCAGGTCGGCGTTGCCCTGAACCAGGATATGGCCCCGGGGCTCGTTGGAATAGGTGCTCCCGTCGGGGGACTGCCCCATGGTGATCTGGACGGCGTCGCCCAGCCTGCACCGGTCCCACGGGCCGCCGAACCGGCGAAACCGGAGGGGCGGCGGGTTTTTCTGTTCAGCCATATCACTCACCGGCCAGCAGAGCCTTCAGCTCCGCCAGCCCCCTCCTGTCGTATTCGCTTCCGTCCAGGCCGTCAATCATGCCGGACAGCGCCTGCTGGGACTGCCGGATTTGACGCCCCAGATCCACATAGGTGACGGCGTACTTGTCCGCGAGGGCCTGGACGGCCTTTTCCAGTCCGGCCACGATGGAGTCCGGGATGGCCGCCAGGGCCGCACACAGCGGGGCAATCCACTTGAGGCGCAGCAGCTCCAGGACCTGTTCCCGGCTCAGCGCCTCGATGGTGTCCTTTGTTTTCAGGTGCAGGCGGAGCTCCATCTCCCTGGCCGTCCGTCTGACGAGGTGTTCCTCCGAAATCAGCCGGTCCGCCCGGACCAGCGTCTCCTCCAGCGACCCCTCCGGGAAGGAATACCCGGCGCGGAGCGCTTTCATATAGGCGGCGACCTTTCCCTTGGAATAGGGGGCGGAGCCCTCTATGGCGCTCCAGTTGACGCAGGGGTGGTCCGCGATGTACTGCAGCTTTGCCGCCTTGCCGGCCCTGGCGTTCAGCAGGCCGGCATAGGCCTGAAGGGCGGCGAGCTCCGGCGAGGATACGTCCGCGTAGAGCTCGGCCAGCTTTGCCTCCAGCTCCCTGGCCACAAAGGCGGTGTTGTCGTTGTTCAGGAAGCTGCCGCGGTCCGCCTCGTCGATGGAGTCGATGAGGGCCGTGAGCTCGGAGGAGATCCAGCCCAGCCGGGCCTTTTTGGCCTGAAGGGCGTCGTAATCCTCCCGCAGCAGCGTGGTCTGCACCAGCTCAAAGGGGAGAACGTGGCCGATCCAGCCCACCTGAACCTCTTCCTCCTTGCCGTCCCGCACTTTGATGACCAGGTCGGGGTCCACCTGGTTGGCGGCGGCCAGACCCTCGGTCTGAAGAATTTCCAGGTCGCCGGAGATCTGCTTCCAGTGGTCGTCAAGGAGCTGGTAGGCCAGATACCGGTCCGCCAGGGGGAAGGGGTCGATCCGGCCGAAGATGTCTCCGGCGATGGCGTCCTCGGCCTGAGAGACGTTCACCGCCATCATCTGTTCGATCAGCATGCCGTTCAGAAAGGCGCTGAATCCGGCGAAGGCGGAGTGGTAGTCGCCGGTGAACGCCCGCACATCGGCGCTGCCGCTGACGGCGGCCCGGATGTCCTCCACCGCCAGGGTGGAGTACGGGGCCTCTCCGGTGGAGAAGAGAAGGCCCCGGAGCAGAGGAAACGCCGCCCAATAGGGCGCGAGAAGGTCAATTTCGCGGCTGGGAATGCCGCCCATCACGGCGGCGCAGAGGTCCCACGTCTCCGGGGGCTTTGCGGAGTTCACATAGCGCAGGATGCTCAGATTATAGCCGTTGCGGCGGATCTCCTCCTTGGACACCAGCCGGGCGAATTTTTCAATGTGCGCCGGGCGGGCGGCCACGGTGTCCGCAATCCGCTTGATGTCCGACGCCATAAGCTTGTTGGTTCTGCCCGACTTTGAGAAGCACTGGGAGGCGTCGATGAACAGGATATCCGACGCGGCCCGCTTCTGCCGCAGAATCATGATGATGGTGGGGATGCCCGTTCCGAAGAAAATGTTGGCGGGCAGGCCGATGATGGTCTCGATGTTGTTGTGTTCAACCAGGCTGCGGCGGATGCGGCCCTCGCCCTCGCCCAGCTGATCGGCGCCGCCGGCGGCATCCCCGCGAAACAGCACGCCGTGGGGGAGGACGATGGCCATAATTCCGCTGGGCTTGACGTGGTACAGGTCGTGGAGCAGAAACGCATAGTCGGCTTTTCCCTTGGGGGCCAGGCCGTAGCCGTAGCGGGGATCGGTCTCCTTGTGGGAGGGGTCCCAGTGCTGGGAATAGGGGGGGTTGGAGACGACGGCGTCCAGATACAGCGTATGATAGGTTCCCTCCGGGTCCGCCTCGTCGAACCAGGGCCAGTCGCTTTCCAGCGTGTCGCCGCAGCGGGCAAAAATATTGTCCGGCTTGATGCCGCGCATGACCAGGTTCATTCTGGTCAGGTTGTAGGTGTTTTCCTTCCACTCCTGGGCGTAGTATTTGATGTTGTCCCGGCTCTTCATGAATTTGGACACGCTTTTGCCGATGGTGATCAGCAGGGAGCCGGAGCCGCTGGTGGGGTCGTAGATTTCGATCTTGTCCCGGTCTTTCAGAGAGTTGGCCACGATCTCGGAGATCAGCTGGGACACCTCGTGGGGCGTATAGAATTCACCGGCCTTTTTGCCGGCGTTGGCCGCGAAGTTGCTGATGAGATACTCGTAGATGAAGCCGAGCACGTCGTAGTCCTGCTTGCCGTCGGTGGGGATATCCTTGATCAGCTGGATGAGGTCGCGGATGGCCTTGGTCTGGGTGCCGGTGCTCTCCCCCAGCTTGCTCAGGCCCGTCTCCAGCGTGTTGAAGATCCCGTCGAACACCCGCTTTTTCGCGCCGCTGATCAGCCGGGTGAACGCGAGAAGCGCCGTTCTCACGTTGTCCACGGTGAAGCTGTTCCCCTTGGCCAGCCAGGTGGAAAACAGGTTCTCACAGGCGATGAAATAGCCCAGCTCCCGCTGGCAGTAGTCCACCAGGGACGTGTTGTTCTCGTGCACCTCGGACCGGATGTCGCCGTCCTGGTATCCGTCCCGTCTCAGCAGCTCGAGCTCCTTGTCGGAGAGAAATTTATAAAAGATGAAGCCCAGAATGTAGTCCTTGTACTCATTGGCCTCTATTTTGGAGCGCATCCTGTTGGCGGACTCCCAGATCCGGTTTGCAAGCTGTTGTTTGTTCATCTGTGTGGTCTCCGATCTCATCCTGCGCCTTGGGGCGGGCCGCCGCCCGGGAAAGCGCGGAATTCGTCAATATGAGACAGTATATCACCGGACCGGTTTTTTTTCAACCCTCGGGCGGGAAGCGCGGGAGCGGAAATACCCGGCGGGATCTCCCGGGCGGCGGCGGGGGAGCCGGGGCGGGGCGCCGGATTTATTTTGGAAAACCGGCAAAAAACGATTGACATTTTTTTCGGATCAACCTATAATTGAGCTATGGGAATGAAGTCCTCCCAAGGCCCTGTGCCTGAACCGCTTTTAAGCTGATGACTTCTGCGATTATGACCATCGCAGGGTTCATTAGCTTTTTTGCTGTAAAACATGAAAAACAGGAGGTATTGGCATGATCTATTCCAGCGAAGTGGAACGTATGTGCCCGGTAGCGAAAGGGGCGTACCACGGCCCCGCCCCCATTCCCGAGGAGGGAAAATGGGTGCAGGCCAAGGAGATCAAGGACATCTCCGGCCTGACGCACGGCGTGGGCTGGTGCGCGCCCCAGCAGGGCGCGTGCAAGCTGACCCTGAACGTGAAGGACGGCGTCATTGAGGAGGCGCTGGTGGAGACCCTGGGCTGCTCCGGCATGACCCACTCCGCCGCCATGGCCAGCGAGATTCTCATCGGGAAGACCCTGCTGGAGGCGCTGAACACCGACCTGGTGTGCGACGCCATCAACACCGCCATGCGGGAGCTGTTTTTGCAGATCGTCTACGGCCGCACCCAGACCGCCTTTTCCGAGGGCGGACTGCCCATCGGCGCCTCACTGGAGGACCTGGGCAAGGGCCTGCGCAGCCAGATCGGCACCATGTTCGCCACCAAAGAGAAGGGCCCCCGCTACATGGAGATGGCCGAGGGCTATGTCACCCGGGTGGCCCTCAACAAGGAGAAGGAAATCATCGGCTATGAGTTTGTCAACCTGGGCAGGATGATGGACTTCATCAAGGACGGCGTGGAGCCGGGCGAAGCCCTCAAGAAGGCCCAGGGCCACTACGGCCAGTTCGAGAACGCGGATTCTTACATCGACCCCCGCAGGCAGTAAGAGAAAAGGAGGAGTAGAATAATGGCTCTGTTTGAAAGCTATGAGCGCCGCATCGACAAGATCAATGCCGTTCTGAAACAGTACGGAATCGCCTCCGTGGAGGAGTGCCGGACCCTGTGCCAGACCGCCGGGTTCGACCCCTATGAGATCGTCAAGGGCATTCAGCCCATCTGCTTTGAAAACGCCTGCTGGGCCTACTGTGTAGGGGCGGCCATCGCGCTGAAGAAGGGCGTCCAGTCCGCGGCCGAGGCCGCCGAGGCCATCGGCGAGGGGCTCCAGTCCTTCTGCATCCCCGGCTCCGTGGCCGAGGACCGCAAGGTCGGCCTGGGCCACGGCAATTTGGGCGCCATGCTCCTGCGGGACGAGACCAAGTGCTTTGCCTTCCTGGCCGGCCACGAGTCCTTCGCGGCCGCCGAGGGGGCGATTGGCATTGTGCGCAACGCCAACAAGGCCCGCAAGACCCCCCTTCAGGTGATTCTGAACGGCCTGGGCAAGGACGCGGCCCAGATCATCAGCCGGATCAACGGCTTCACCTATGTGCAGACCCAGTTTGACTACTATACCGGCCAGCTGAACGTTGTCCGCGAAATCCCCTATTCCCAGGGCGAGCGGGCCGCGGTGCGCTGCTTCGGCGCGGACGACGTGCGCGAGGGCGTGGCCGTCATGTGGCATGAGGGCGTGGACGTGTCCATCACGGGCAACTCCACCAATCCCACCCGGTTCCAGCACCCCGTGGCGGGCACCTATAAGAAGGAGTGCGTGGAGCGGGGCAAGAAGTATTTCTCCGTGGCGTCCGGCGGCGGCACGGGCCGCACCCTGCACCCGGACAATATGGCGGCGGGTCCCGCCAGCTACGGCATGACCGACACCATGGGCCGGATGCACTCCGACGCCCAGTTCGCCGGTTCCAGCTCCGTCCCCGCCCACGTGGAGATGATGGGCTTCCTGGGGATGGGCAACAACCCCATGGTGGGGGCCACGGTGGCCGTGGCTGTGGCCGTGGCAAACGCCGCCGGCAAGTAAAGAGCGGCTGCGCGCCCGGTCCGCGGGACCGGGCCGGGCGGAGCTCCGCCCGGGAGACAGAGGGGCGCCGGGCCAGACGGCCCGGCGCCCCTTGCGGTCCGTCCCGGCGGCGGGGCGCTCCGGGAAAAAGCCGGAAATTTTTTTGAATTTCTCTTGACAGCGCGCATGCTGCGCGGTATAATTCCAGACAGTGTTCAAAGACAGCGGGTGCGCAAGCGTAAGTCCCGCCGAGAATGCAGCCGATACAGTTTGTTTTGCGCTGTTTTCGTTTCGAACACGAAGGCGGCGATTTTTTTATGGAAAAATCACCTGCCGCGACAAAAATACCCGGAGGTGAATTCAAACAATGCCTAACGCAAAGGTTCTCAGTGAGAAGCAGGCCATCGTGGCCGCTCTGGTGGACAATCTGAAGGCTGCCAGCTCCGGCGTTCTGGTGGACTACAAGGGCATCACCGTAGCCGAGGACACCGCTCTGCGCCATGAGCTGCGTGAGAATGGTGTGGAGTATGCCGTGGTGAAGAACACCCTGCTCCGCCGCGCACTGGACGACGTGGATCTGGGCGAGCTGGACGGAGTGCTCAACGGCACTACCTCTATGGCGATTTCCAAGGAAGACCCCATCGCCCCCATGCGCATCGTCAACAAGTACGCCAAGCAGATGGGCGACCGCTTCAACATCAAGGCCGGCTTTATGGACGGCAAGGTCCTTCCCCTGGACGACGTGTACGCCCTGGCCGAGCTGCCCTCCAAGGACGCCCTGCTGGGTCAGGTCCTGGGCATGATGCTGGCCCCCATTACCAGCCTGGCCATCGTCATCAAGGCGATTGCCGAGAAGAATGGCGAGCCCGCCGCCGAGGCGCCTGCCGAGGAGGCCCCCGCCGCCGAGTGAGCGGCACAAATACTTTAAATTTTGAACATTAGGAGGAATATCATCATGGCTAGCGAGAAGATCACTGCTCTGATTGAAGAAGTCAAGGCCCTTACCGTCCTGGAGCTGAACGACCTGGTCAAGGCTCTGGAGGAGGAGTTCGGCGTTTCCGCCGCCGCCATGGCCGCTCCCGCCGCCGGCCCCGCCGCCGCCGCTGTGGAGGAGAAGACCGAATTCGACGTGGTGCTGGCCGGCTTTGACGCCGCCGCCAAGATCAAGGTCATCAAGGTGGTCCGTGAGATCACCGGCCTGGGTCTTGCCGAGGCCAAGGCTGCCGTTGAGGGCGCACCCAAGACCCTGAAGGAGGCCGTGTCCAAGGACGAGGCCGAGGAGCTGAAGAAGAAGATCGAAGAGGCCGGCGGCAAGGTGGAGCTGAAGTAATTCATCGCTCCTGCTGTCCCCATCCAAGCAAAGCTCTCTCGAAAAACCGACAAAAAGGCCCGTGGATTACACGCCACGGGCCTTTTTTCATGCTCAAAAAGTTCTTGGCACACTCCAGCCGCTCCCCTTGCGCTGGCCCCTCCGCATTAAATTCGCTCCAGTTTGGCCTTGAAGGAAATTTTCCTGGGGGTTGCCATACTGTCGAACTGCACGACGTGGGCGCCCCTATCCGTATCAGTACCCACTACGGTTCCATCGCCGAACATGGAGTGCCGCACCCGCTGTCCCTCGGGCATCAGCACATCATCCTCGCGCTCCGGCATCCACCGAATGCTGCGCTCCACATACTCCCGCGCCTCCCGGATCAGCCCTTCCTGGGGCGGCAGGGTGAAGGTCAGCAGCGCCTGGTCGATATCCAGCAGGAAGCGGGAGGGATACCAGGGCGAGCCGTCGTAGCTCCGTCCACCTGCCATGGACAGATACAGCCCCTTTTCCGCCCGGGTGAGGGCCACGAAGGCCAGCCGCCTCTCCTCCTCCATCCCTTGGAGGGTCCGCACCTTCCGGGAGGGGAAAATGCCCTCATTCATCCCGCACACCCACACATAGGGGAATTCCAGACCCTTGGCGGCGTGGACGGTCATCAGCTTCACCTTATCCTTGGCGTCGTCCCCGCTGTCGGCATTGGTGAGCAGCGCCGCATAGGTCAGGTAGTGTGGGAGGGTGACCTCTTCCCCACAGGTGGTCTCGTAGGTATACACCGACTGCTTCAGCTCCGCCAGGTTGTCCAGCCGCTCCTGGTTTCCCTCGGTGCGGAGCATCTCCTCATATCCGCTCTCATTGAGGATGGCCGCCAACACCTCCGATACGGGCTTGTCCTCATACTCGCCGGCGAAAATCTCAATGAGGGAGATAAACTGCCGGGCCTTCGTCCCCTTCCAAATGGAGTCGTCCAGATTTTTTTGGAGCGCTTGATAGAGGGAGCAGCTGTGACCGGCAGCATATTCCTCCAAAAATGCCATCCGGCGCTTGCCCAGGTTGCGCTTGGGGGCGTTGGCCACCCGCCGGAAGGAGAGGTCATCCTTGTAGGCAATCATCCGCAGGTAGCTGAGGGCGTCCTTGACCTCTTTCCGGTTGTAAAACTGCACCCCGCTGTAGAGGGTATAGGGCACCTTCCCCTTTAACAGCGCCTCCTCCACCGCCCTGGTCACGTAGTGGGCGCGGTACAGGATGGTGATATCCCCCAGCCGCGTCCCCTGGTCCTGGAGCGTCTTGATCTCGTCCACAATTGCCTCCGCCTCCGCCTCCGGGCTGGCCGCGAAGTGGCACATCACCGGCTTCCCGGAGGGCAGCGTCGGGAGCAGCTCCTTTTCGATGCGGGTTCGGTTGTGGGCAATGAGGGAGTTGGCCGCCGCCAGGATCTCCGGAGTGGAGCGGTAGTTCTGCATCATCAGGATGGTACGGGCGCCTGGGTGCTCCCGGTCAAAGTTCAGCAGGTATTTCACATCGGCGCCCCGCCAGGTGTAGATGGTCTGGTCCGGGTCGCCCACAAGGAACAGGTTCTTGTGATAGCCGCAAAGCACCTCCATCAGCTCATATTGCAGCGAGTCGATGTCCTGGAACTCGTCTATCATGATGTATTCCAGCCGCTGCTGCCATTTCAGGCGGATATCCGGGTGCTCTTGGAACACATACAGGGAGAATTTGATGAGGTCGTTGTAGTCCAGGCCGAAGCACTTTTTTTCCTGGTAGAGATAGCCGTAGAAAATAATGTCGTCCGCCGCCGCTGCCCGGTCGTATTTCTCCTTCAAAGTCTCCAGGGACATGGTGATAAGGTCCCGGTAGTAGTCCGGCTCCTTGAACAGCTTTTTGATTTCTATCATGTCCCGGGCGGCGGAGAAGGTCATGTCCCGGAGGGTCAGCCCCCGCTCCTCATAGATGATTTGGAGCATGGCGTCGATGTCTCCGTTGTCCAGCACCAGGAAGCTGCGGGGGTACTGGAAGGCGTGGCTGTCCTCCTGCAAAATGGACACGCAGAAGCCGTGGAAGGTGTTGATATACCCGGTGTCGTTGTCCCCGGTGAGCTGGTGGATACGCTGGCGCATCTCGTTGGCCGACTTGTTGGTGAAGGTGACGCACAGGATATTCCCCGGCAGGATGCCCAGCTCGTTCACCAGGAAGGCAAAGCGGTGGGTGAGGGCCCGGGTCTTGCCGGAGCCCGCCCCGGCGATGACCCGGACATAGCCCTCGGTGGCGGTGACAGCCTCCCGCTGCGCTTGATTGAGTCCATCCAGCAAATCCATAACACACCTCCCGTGTGCTCGTAATCCAATTCTATTCCAGGTAAAACACAGGCCCCTTGGGCGGGAAGGGCAAGCTTCGCCCTCTGGGAACCAAGAAGGCGTGGTCCCTGCCGTAGAGGTTCAGCCGGTCGCACGCGCAGTCGGTGATGATGAGCAGGGGCGCTTCCCTGGGAAAATCCCGGGCCCGCTCCAGCAGCTCCACCCCCGGCTGTAAAACGGTGCCGCCCCGGCCCCGTACCCGGACGCTTCCGGCGATATCCGCCGCCTCCATATATCCCTGGTCATAGGGGGCCGCGTCGCAGAACACCACCCGCACCCGGTTCACGTCCCGGGCCGCGCTGTAGCTGGCGATGGCCCCCAGGGCGGCGGCCAGCAGGGAGCGGTCCATGGAGCCGGAGGTGTCCAGCAGCACCCCAAAGGTCCGCCCCGCGCGGGCTTCCTCCTCATAGCGGTAGGACGGCCGGGGAATGTGGGGCGTGGCGGATTGGCGCCGGCTGAGGCGGGCGTAGGTGCGGCGCTTTTCCAGCGGCTTGAACCGCTGGTCAAACCACCGGGCCAGCTTCACATCCCAGGGAATGGGGGGCTGGGACAGGGCCCGGATTTCCTCCACCAGTCCGGCGGGGAGCCAGCTCCGGCTGTGGGCGTCGTGAAAATCCAGCCCACGCTGGATGGCGGAGCGGCACCAGGCGTCCAGGTCCACAAAGTCCTTGGAATTCAGCCAGCCCGGCGGACCAAACAGGATATCGTGTTGGGCCATGCGTTTGTATTTCCGCAGGTTGGCCGCCAGCAGGTCATAGACGTTCTCCGCCGACAGCCCCTGCAGCTCCGGGTCAAAGAGCACATCCTGGGGCATGGAGCCCACCTCCATGTCCCGCAGCCACTGGTTGATGACATAGTCGCAGGCCGCGTTCCACAGCTCGGGGTCCCGTTTCCCCAGCCGCTGCTCGTGGCACAAAGCGGCGTGGAGGTATTCATGGGCCAGCACAAACCGCCACTCCTGCTCCGTCAGATGGGCGGCGGGGTTCACGTATATCTCCCGCATCTGGTTGGAGATGGCGGCCACCGGGATATTCATCCGCTGGACAACAAGGGGGTCGTCCACCAGCTTGAAGCCGGAGGCCACCCCGCCCAGCAGAGGATAGCTGGACAAAAACCACTCCTGGGCCCGCTGGATGGGCCCCATTTTTTTGCGCTCCCCCGGCTCGGTCCGGACCCCTCCGGCATAGTCCACCGCCGAGCGCAGGGCGTCCCGCAGGCTCTCGGCAAAGAGCTTCCGCCAATCGGTGGGACCCCGCCACCAGCTATGGGCTTCGGGCCGCCAGGACATATCCGCCCGCCCTCCGCTCATGGTGGAAAAGCGGAAATAGGCCGGGTCGTTGTGTTCCGCCAGCCAGCCGTAGAGGGCCGTTTCCTCCCGTGTATTGGCGGGAAGGGGCCCCGTCAGCTCCCCCGGCGGGGCGCCGATGTGCAGGTCCGCCAGATACCGGGCGGCGACGCAGTCGCAGGCCGCGTTCCAGAGCGGGTCCCCCTCCCGGTCCTCCGTGATGTGCCCCAGCGCCAGATGGAGCAGGCAGTGGGCCATCACATAAGCCCACTGGCCAGGGTCCGCCCGGCGGTGGCTGTTGGCGTAGATGTGCCCATTGGAGGTCACCCAGGCCCAGTCGTCCTTGGCCATGGGGTAGCTGTCGTCAAAGTGTGGCTCCGCCCGCTCCATCAGCGGACCCAGCACCGGATTCTGTCTTACCAGCCCGCAGCCGGCCTGGAAGGCTTCCAGAGCCGGATTGAGCCGCTTCTGCTTTTTGTTCATCCGTTTCGCTTGTCAGCCAGCCGGGGCAGGTCCCGGAACAGCTCCACCACAAACCAGTCGGGGAGCTCTCCGCCGTCCTCCGGCGTCACCGCCATCCGGGCGATTTCCAGGCTGATGTCCGCCAGCTCCGTGATGCGGTCCTTGGCCTGGAGCACCAGGGCACGGCTGTCACCGCTCAGCTTGCCCCGCTCCGGCGGCAGCTCCTTCACCAGCCTGGCCCGGAGGGACTGTGCCAGGAAATACAGCACGTCCCGCTCCTCGGGCTGATCCGGCCAGCGCTGTTCCCCGGACAAAATCTTGTCCAGGGCGTACTGGCTGCGCACCTGGCGGACGTAGGCCAGGAACTGGGTGGCGTGCTGGGCGCTGAGGGAGCCGGCGGCCAGCACCCGCAGCGTGTCCATGTCGATCTCCGGGCCGTAGCTGTGGATGGCGTCGCTGAGCATATGCCAGGACCGGGGCGTGGAGAAGGGCTCCTCGCTTTTGGGGGGCTTGGACCACAGATGGTCCGGGCGGGCCGAGATATAGTCATAGATGTAGGGGTGGATGTTGTTCTGCGCGGCCCATTCCAGCCACAGACGGGGGCTGGCCACCAGCTCCACATGGAACATCCGGTTGACCAGGGCGGAGGACATGGGACGGGTGATGGCGTTGTCCTGAGCCCGGTTGCCCGCGCCCACTACGATGGAACCCTCCGGCAGATGGTACTCCCCGATGCGCCGCTCGTGGATGAGAGAGTAAAACGCCTTCTGCACCTCGGAGGAGCAGGCGTTCAGCTCGTCCAGGAACAGGACGTATGGCTCGCTTCTGGCAATGGCCCGGGGCGGGCAGAACTGGCTGAAGCCGCCCTGAATTTGTGGGACGCCGATGATATCCTCCGGGGCCAGCTGGCTGCCCAGGAGGGAGACGCATTCCAGTCCCAGGCTGTCCGCGAATTCCTGAACGATGGCCGACTTTCCGATGCCCGGCGCGCCCCAGATGAACACGGGCCGGATGAGCCCCACATTGAGAAGGACATCCAAAAGCTGCTTTTGATTGACAGTGACGGTCAGATTCATAAGGTCAAAATACTCCTTTGCGGGATGGTCCCAGGCAAACGATCCAATTTGCCAAACCCTTTTTCGCCATTATACCAAAGCTCATGGCTGTTTGCAATTCCATCGAGACACTTTGCGGCGGCACAGGTGAGAAACCAACTCCTGCCGCCGCGGCGCTCCGGAGAGGGCGGCGCGGGGAGAGGCGGTAAAGCCCGCCGCCGGGGGGCAAGGCGCTGGGGAGCGGATGCGCAAAATGCAGCGCCCTGGAGGAGTCCGTCCGGGCCGCGCTGGCGGTGGACGGAAACGTGGCGTCCTGCGGCAGGGCCCTCAGCAAGGATGAGGCGAAAGCGGTCATTCAGAAGGAGCGGGCAGAGGGCCGATGGGGGAGCCGGGTTCAGGCGGTCTCCCAGACATTCCGGAGAACGGCGGAAACAACCCACCGGTTGGCCCGGTCGTTTCCAACGCAGGTGGAGAGTGTCAGAACCTGGTCCCCGGCGCTGGGGTTCAGGCCGGTGTCAATCACGGAGTTGTCCAGACACCACTGGAAAAATTCGTTCTCCAAATGTTTTTCTTCCAGGTCCAGCCGGTATACCATGCTTTTGATGCCGGCCTTTTGCGCGGAAAAAATGTCATAACGGTATATGGCCCCGCCGGCCGCCAGGTATATGCTGGGATGCTCGCGCAGATAGTCCAGGCTGTTATAGTATTTCAGGCTGCCGAACATGGAGTCGTTCCGCATCTGGTGGGCGTAGACAATGGTGTGGAAGTCGGACAGGTCCCGGCTGCTGGTGACCTCCAGAAACACCGCGCCTCCGCTGCTGGCCTCCCGCTTCCAGCTGTGGGACAGGTAATACTGGTTGTCGGCCCCCTGCACCAGCGGGTAGGACAGCTCTGTGCCGGGGATGGTGATCCAGCCCACCACGTCCTCATTGATGTCCCGGAGGGCCTCCAGGTCGATGGACAGCAGTTCGGCGGCCTCCTCGGGCAGGGGCTCCGGCTGCTCTGAGGCGGAGGCGGCCTCGGAGGGCCGGGGCGCCTCGGAGGGCCGGGGCGCCGCGGACCGGCGGGGGGCGGCTTCCTGGCGGTTCAGGCCGGCAATCCGGGCGGCCTCAAGGCTGTCCGCGTCGATCTGCCGGTACTGGAGCTGCTGCCGGACTGTCATGGCGGCGCTGAACAGGAATACTGCCAGCAGGATGATCAGGATTGGGGTTTTTATTCTTGTTGCCTTACTCATCGTGTCTCGCTCCGTTTCAAAAACAGATCAAATGAAAGTGCGGCCCGGTTGCCCGGGCCGCACTTCGCTGGGGATGAGAAATTACAGGGCTTTATCCTTGTTTTTCCTGTCCAGAAGGGCCAGCCACATCAGCCCAATTCCGGACAGCGCGGCAAGAATTCCCCAGGTGTGGGAATTGTCGCCGGTCTGAGGCACGTCGGCCAGAGGAGTGTCGGGGTCCTCAAGCTCCATCTCTTCCAGCTTTTCCGGCTCCTCGGGCTTTTCAGCCAGGGGGACCTCGGGGTCGTCGATCTCTACGGGGTTCTCGTCCAGAGGAACGTTGGGATCGTCCACATCCACCTCGTTGTTCTCGGTCTCGGTCTCCTCGTCAACGGGCTGAGTCTGCTCGGGCGTGGGAGTGGGCTCGGGATCGGTGTCGGGCGTGGGAGTGGGCTCGGGATCGGTGTCGGGCGTGGAGGTGGGCTCGGGATCGGTGTCAACGGGGCGCGTGATGCGGTGATGGCAATCCAGGCAGAAATTCTCCTCCAGGTTGCTGTCATCCTTGGTCACGGCCCAATTGGCATCGTCGTACCTGTGCTCACCCGTCAGCACCTCGTGGGTGTTGTCGCGGGTGCACACTTTGATGTGCACGCTGTCGTCCTTGTCCTGCCACTCCTGACCCTCGTAATCGTGGGAGATGGGATCAAGCTTGACGGTCCACTTTTCGCCGCACTTGGGATCGGTGCATTCGTAGTACTCATAACCGTAGTCCTCGGGACCGCAGCTCGGATCCTTTTTGTCAATCAGCTTACCGGTGCAATCGCCGTTCAGGGGCGGGCAGATCTTGATGGAGAGAACGCTGTTGCATTTCTTGCAGCAGACATACATCCTGCCGGCCTGCTTGTGGGTCGCGTGGACAATTTCCTGCTCATACGTGCCGTAGTCGCTGTGCTTGCATGTGCTGTCCAGGGGCAGGTTGTCGTTCTTGTAATTTCTGACAGCGTGGCAGTAGCCGCACTCATCCCAGCTCTCGCCGGATTCGCCCGTTTTGGGGGAGAAGCTGTGCTTGCCGTCCGGGGAATCCTCGCACTCTCTGGGTGTGCCCTCCAGCTTGGTGTAACCGCACAGGCCGCACTTGTACCACTTTGCTCCGGTGACTTCATCGGTCTTGACCCAGTCCAGATTGCAGGACACTGAGTACTGAGGAATGATCTCGCCGCACTGACAGATCTGTGTGACCATATGCGTCCCATCGTTGTTGGGGTGGTAGGCAAAGGTGTGCTCGTGGGTGTTGATCAGGCCCTGTGCGCCGCACTCACACTGCCCGATGCCGGACACGCTTGTCGGCACAAAAGTGCAAGACTCCTGCCAGAAGGATCCACAGTCAGCACATACTACGGTATGAATGCCGTTACCATACTTGACCTTACTGGTATTGGGATGGGTGCACTGGGAGCACAGGTTAACATGCTTGCCGTTCTCTCCGCCGCACTCCGGGCACTTTTCGGGCTGAGCGCCCTCGCCCTCGCCGCTGACCTCGTTGTTGTCCTCGCCGCTGACCTCGTTGTTGTCCTCGACTTTGCTATCCTCGTTGTTGTCCTTGCCGCTGCCCTCAGGCTTAACATCGTCTTGGGTCAATACCTGCGTACCACAAGACAGACATTTGCCATCGGCGTCAAGCGCCGTGTGGGGGCAGTTGTCCTCACTTCCGGGCTTTTGATATGTCTCGCCGCCATTTTTTGCTCCGCAGTACAGGCAATAACCGCTGGGCTGCCAAGTGTGATTTCCATTGCATGTGTCGGTGGGCACTTTTTTATCATCCGCCGCGAAGGCGTTGAGGGACAGCATGCCCACGCACATGACGAAGGCCAGCAGGACAGCGAGTCCGCGTTTGCATAAATTCTTCATTTCAATACTTCCTTTCTTTGCAATATCGGACGCAAAGGGGTCCGGTAACCGAACGAACGTAGGGCGTTGCTTCCTCATCCCCCGATCCGGGGGCCAGACGGCCAGCGCGCCCCTTAGCCTCTGGTTTTGCGTCCCGGCGTTTCCGCCGGTTTGCCGTGCAACCGAACGAGCACAGTGCGCAAGCGCACCAAGCCTCTGGCTTTGCGTCCCATCGTTTCCAATGGTTTGCCAATATTGCAGCCCGGCGAGCATGGCGCGAAACGCCGCGCTTTAGCCCCGTGGCTTTGCGTCCCACGGTTTCCCATGGTTTGCCCGATGCCTGCGCTGTCCCCCGCCGCCACAGGCACGGGTGGCGGCGGGGCAGCCCCAGGGCGGGACCGCCTCGCACATCATGCTGGCTCCCTCCTTTCCTGCGCCGAACAGCGGCTCAACGAGTCAAAGAGGCGGTTTGTTCGCATAATACCACTCCAGGAAGCTGTCGTGCATTTCCTCCCCCCGTCTCCGGGCCGACACGGCGTCCTGCTGGCTGTCGAAGGAGCCCAGATGGTAGGTCTTGCCTTTGAAACAGATCTGGGCCACCCATTTTTCCCGCTGCTGGTTCCAGTGCACGCCGGTGAACCCGCTGGTGTTGTTGGAGTTGAGCTTGTTTTTCCGCGCCTCCAGAAGGGTTACGGAGGTGCCGTCAACCAGCTTCAGGTTCTCCCGGTAGATTTCCGCCTGGAGGCAGCCGCAGCTCCTGGTTTTCCCTGTCTGGAGCAGGGTTTGGCCCACCACCGTCTCCCGGCCGCAGTCGCACAGGCATTTCCAGCGGTGCATACCGGCCTGCTTCCCGGCGTAATCCGTCACGGTCAGCCGGCCGAACCGCTTGCCGATGAAGTCTTTCCGGGCCGGATGGCTCAGGCAGCCGCAGCTTTTCCGATACCCGGACGTCAGCTGGTGCAGCGAAACACAGACCGAGCCGCCGCAATCGCAGGCGCACCGCCACACGGCCGAGCCGCCGACGGCCTCTCCGGTGGGGGCCACGGCGACCAGCTTTCCGAACCGCATTCCGGAGATGTCTTTCCGGCCCGGCTTGACCTTGGAGAGGCACCCGCAGTCGCGCACGGCGCCGCGCTGCAGGCAGCGGGTATCCAGCAGCGCCTCTCCGCCGCAGTCGCAGCGGCAGCGCCAGACCACGTATCCATTTTTGCGCTGCTCCGTCGGGGCCGCCACAGTGAGGCGGCCCACCCGGACGCCTACGTCAATATGGGCCCGTGGGGACCCGCTTTTTCCGCCCTGATCCGGTTTTTGTTCAAGAGAAGAGATCATGATTTCCTGCACCGCTCCATCTTGTCAAAAGGTGTACGTTTTCGCAATCATTTTATGCGCTTACCACAATAAAAGGATACCATAAAAATAGATGATTTTCAATATATTTGACCAACTTTTTTCTGATTTCCCTCAACTTGCGAAAACGTACACTTTTCTAATGAAATGTTCGGATCAAGGGGGCTGCACGTTCCATAAAGTTCCGCTTGATGCTGGAGGACCAAATGAGATAAAGCAGGCGTTCCCCGGCGGAGCTCCGGGGAGCGCCTGCTTTGTTGACGCCGGCCGGACTATGCCGCGCCGCCGCGATGCTGCGCCGGTTCTGCCGGGGAACCCAGACCGTTCAGACATTGGCGCTTGCAATCTTTTTGCATGTCCGGTATACTGCTGGTAAAACGTCCGGCGGATTCGGAGGCGCCGCATTTGCCGGCAGGTCTGGCCGTCCGCCGCGGGAACAGGATGGAGGATTTTATGTCACAGATGACGAAACGGGCGCTTGCCGCGTCGCTGAAGAACCTGCTGCTCCAGAAGCCGCTGAATAAAATCACCATCAACGACATTGCGGAGGACTGCGGCATCAGCCGCATGACCTTCTACTACCACTTCAAGGACATCTATGATCTGGTGGAGTGGACCTGTGCCGAGGATGCCGCCCGGGCGCTGGAGGGCAAAAAGACCTATGACACCTGGCAGGAGGGCTTTCTCAATATTTTCCACGCGGTGCAGGCCAACAGGCCCTTCATCATGAACGTCTACCGCTGCGTCAGCCGGGAACGGATCGAGCAATATCTGAACCCGCTGATCCACAGCCTGATTCTGGGCGTGGTGGAGGAAAAGTCGGCGGAGATGCCGGTCAGCGAAGGGGATAAACGGTTTATTGCCAGCTTTTACGAGTATGCGTTCATCGGCATCATGCTGGAGTGGATCGGAAACGGCATGAAGGAGGACCCCGCCGCCATCGTGGAGCGCACCAGCGGGGTGGTCCGGGGCAGCATTGCCCGGGCGCTGGAGGCCTTCCGGGACGGCCCGCCCTGACCGTTCCAAACATAAACAAAACGCCCGCCATGATGAAATTTTGATCATGGCGGGCGTTCTGTTTATTGTGAAAAGGGGGAAACTATCCTATGATGAGCCCATCAAACAGAGAACCGTACCGGTTCGGGAAAGGATGTTATTGATGTATTATTCCAGCGGCAACTACGAGGCCTTCGCCCGCCCCCGGAAGCCTGAAGGCGTGGATCACAAGTCGGCCTATCTCATCGGCACCGGCCTGGCGGCGCTCACCGCCGCCTGCTATCTGGTCCGGGACGGCCAGATGAAGGGGGAGCGCATCCACATTTTTGAAAAAGACCCCACCCCCGGCGGCGCCTGCGACGGCTGGAAGTTTGAAAACGTAGGCTACGTCATGCGGGGCGGCCGGGAGATGGACAACCATTTCGAGGTCATGTGGGACCTGTTCCGCTCCATCCCCTCCATCGAGACCGAAGGGGTCAGCGTACTGGACGAGTATTACTGGCTCAACAAGGAGGACCCCAACTATTCCCTGTGCCGGGCCACAGTCAACCGGGGGCAGGACGCCCACACCGACGGCAGGTTCGACGTGTCCGACAAGGCGGCCATGGAGATCATGAGGCTGTTCTTCACCCCCGACGAGGACCTGTACGACAAGCGCATCACCGACTGCTTCGACGACGAGGTGCTCAACTCCAACTTCTGGCTCTACTGGCGCACCATGTTTGCCTTTGAGAACTGGCACTCCGCCCTGGAGATGAAGCGGTATATCAAACGGTTTATCCACCATATCGGCGGCCTGCCCGACTTCAAGGCCCTGCGGTTTACCCGTTATAACCAGTACGAGTCCATGATCCTGCCCATGGTGAGGTATCTGGAGGATCACGGCGTTCAGTTCCACTACAACACCAAGGTGGTGAACGTGGAGTTCAGCTGCCTGCCGGAGCGCAAGCAGGCCACCCGCATTGAGCTGCTGCGGGAGGGCGGCCGGGAGTTTGTGGACCTCACGGAGGACGACCTGGTGTTCATCACCAACGGCGGCTGTGTGGAGAACTCCTCCATGGGCGGCCAGCACACCCCCGCCGCCTACAACACGGAGATCAGGCCCGGAGGCGGCTGGGACATGTGGCGGAAGATCGCCGCCCAGGACCCCGCCTTCGGAAATCCGGACAAGTTCTGCTGTGATCCGGAGCAGACCAACTGGATGTCCGCCACCGTGGAGACGCTGGACCAGCGGATTATCCCCTATATCACCAGAATCTGCCGGCGGGACCCCTTTACCGGCGGGGTGGTCACCGGCGGCATCGTCACGGTGAAGGACTCCTCCTGGCTCATGAGCTGGACCATCAACCGCCAGCCCCAGTTCCGGGAGCAGCCCCGCGACCACTGCCTGGTGTGGGTGTACGCCCTGTTCAGCGACAGGCCCGGCGACTACGTGAAGAAGCCCATGCGGGACTGCACCGGCAAGGAGATCTGTATGGAGTGGCTGTATCATCTGGGCGTGCCGGAGGACCAGATTGAGGAGCTGGCGGAGCACAGCGCCAACACAGTGCCCGTGATGATGCCCTATATCGACGCCTTCTTCATGCCCCGCAGCGACACCGACCGGCCCAAGGTGGTGCCCGACGGCGCGGTGAACTTCGCCTTCCTGGGCCAGTTCGCCGAGATCGCCCGGGACACCATCTTCACCACGGAGTACTCCATGCGCACCGGCATGGAGGCGGTGTACACCCTGCTGAACGTGGACCGGGGCGTGCCCGAGGTATGGGGCAGCACCTACGATGTGCGCGATTTGCTGGACGCCACCGTGAAGCTCCGGGACGGGAAGAAGATTACGGAGATGGACCTGGGCCTCAAGGAGAAAATGGTGCTCAGGAAGCTGCTGGACAGGATTGAGGGGACGGATATCGAAAAGCTGCTGAAGGAATACCATGTGATCTGACCGCCGTCATACGGGGGGCAGGGGAATGACGCCGGGAGACAAGTGGGTCTCCCGGCGTCATGTTTGCGGGCGGCGGACGCGCTCATGACGGCGGACGCCCGCCCTGAAGCGCCCGGAACTGGCTGGGCGCGATGCCGTATTCCCGCTTGAGCGCCCGGAAAAAGGCGGAGTAGTCCGAAAAGCCCACCCGCTCGCTCACCTCGCTCAGCGGCAGGCCCTGGATGATCCATGATTTCGCCGCCAACGAGATCTGAGGGCTTTTTGGGAACAGCCGGGGCGCGGGGCGGAATTGCCCGCTGAGACAGCCTCCCCACACATTGACAAGGACGGGGCCGGACGGTTATAATAGAGCTGCATCTTGGAATGGGAAGTGTGTCTATGAAGCCATGTGTTACCATCATTGTTCCCATCTATAACGCGGAGGCCACGCTCCGCCGCTGTGTGGAGAGCGTATTGAACCAGGAGTTTTCCGACTTCGAGCTCATTCTGGCGGATGACGGCAGCACGGACGGCTCCGGAGCCATCTGTGACCGCTTTGCCCAGGCGGACGGGCGGGTGCGGGTCGTCCACAAGGAGAACTCCGGGGTGTCCGACACCCGGAACCAGGCCATGGCCCGGGCAGAGGGGGAGTACCTCCAGTTCCTGGACGCCGACGACTGGATCACCCCCAACGCCACCAAGCTGCTGGCCCAGGCCGCCAGGGAGCACCAGTGTGATATGGTGATCTCCGACTTCTACCGGGTGGTGGATGGGCGGGTGTCCCCCAAGGGGGACATTGACGAGGGCGGCCTGCTCACCCGGGAGGAATTCGCCGCCCACATGATGGAGAACCCCGCCGATTTCTACTACGGCGTGCTCTGGAACAAGCTGTACCGCCGGGATATCATCCGGGAGCACGGCCTGCGCATGGACCCGGACATCAGCTGGTGTGAGGACTTTTTGTTCAATTTGGAGTATATCCGCCATGCCCGCCGCTTTTTTGCACTCCAGGTGCCCATTTATTACTACGTCAAGACCAAAGGGTCCCTGGCCTCCCAGGGGCTGAGCATCTCCAAAACCGTGCGCACCAAGCTGATGCTGTTTGAATACTACAACCAGTTCTATAAAACCGTGCTGGACGAGGCGGAGTATGAAAAGCGCCGCCTGAAGGTGTACCGCTTCCTCATCGACACCGCCCAGGACGGGATGGTGCCGCCCTTGCCGCTGGGGTCCACCAGGCTGGGGGAGGAGCGCACCCATATCCACTCCGGGGCGCTGGAGGGCAGGGGCCTGCTGTTCGACGCCTTCCGGGAGCGCAAGCTGCTGGACTATTACCTGGAGCCCGCCGCCCAGAAAAACGGGCTGACCCTGGCGGACGCCAGACTGCTGCTCCACCTGTACCAATGCGGCGGCGGGACCCGGAAGGAGCTGTCGGACTTTGCCGGCCTGCCCCGGGGCGGGCTGGCGGTGCCCCTCCAGCGGCTGACGGCCAGAGGGCTGATCGCCGTGACGGAGACCCGGGAACCGGAGGGCAGGGACAGGCGGCTGGCCATATCGTTCCCGCCCGCCGTCAAGCCGGTGCTGGCCGACCTGGACGGCGCCTGCCGGGACTTCGAGGCGGCCCGCCTGTCCGGATTCACCCGGGAGGAGCAGATGGAATATGTCCGGCTGGACCAGCGCATCCAGGACAACATCCGGAATATTTTGCAGTGAAGGCTGAACGCTGGCCGGGCACATGGGGAATGTGCCCGGCCCTATGCGTCCTTCCCAAAGAATACGTTTTGTGATACCATAGAGGAGCCTCCAAACCAGCGGGAAAAGCGCCGCGGGCGCGCCGGTTCAGAGGCTTCCGGGGACAGAATAGAAAAGGAGGGCACTTCCTTGAAGGAGAAACTCACCCCCCGTCAACTGACGCTGATCGGTTCCATGCTTTTGGGCCTGTTCTTTGGGGCGGGCAACCTGATCTTCCCCCTGATCCTGGGGGCCAAGGCGGGACAGAACCTGCCCGCCGCGCTGCTGGGACTTCTCATCACCGCCGTGGGCATCCCCCTGCTGGGCGTGATGTCCATTGGGCTGGCCCGGAGCGAGGGTCTGCTGGATCTGTCCGGGCGGGTGTCCCCGCGCTTTCGGATTCTCTTTACCTGCGCCCTCTACCTGACCATCGGGCCCCTGTTTGCCATTCCGCGCTGCGCCGCCACCAGCTTCACCATCGGCGTGTCCCCCTTTGTGGGGGCGCACATGCGGCTCTGGCAGCTTGGGTTTTCCCTGTGCTTCTTCGGGGCGGTGCTGTTTTTTTCCCTGAAGCCCTCCAAAATTCTGGATTCGGTGGGGAAATTCCTGAACCCGGCGTTTCTCCTCTTTTTGGGGATCATGCTGGTTACGGCCCTTGTGAATCCCGTCCAGTCCATGGCCTCGGTGGCCCCCAGCGGGGACTATGTTCACTCCGCCTTTTCCGCGGGATTCTTGCAGGGCTACGATACCCTGGACGCCCTGGCCAGTCTGGCCTTCGGCATCATCGTCATCCGGACCGTCCGCCAGCTGGGGGTTACCGAGCCGGGGCGGGTGGCGGTGAGCACGGTGAACGCGGGGCTGGTGAGCATGTCGCTGATGGGCCTCATCTATGCGGCTACCGCTCTGGTGGGAGCCCAGAGCTTTGGGCTTTACGCGGAGCGGCTGTCCGACTCCGGCTTTACGGGGGGCGACGCCTTTGCCATCATCGCCCGCCACTATTTCGGCAAAGGGGGCGGACTGCTGCTGGCGGTTACGGTGACCCTCTGCTGTATGAAAACCGCCGTAGGGCTGGTGACCTCCTGCGCCGAGACCTTTGAGGAGATGTTCCCCGGCAGGCTCTCCTATTCCCGGTGGGCGGTGCTGTTCAGCGGGACCTCTCTGCTGATCTCCAACTTTGGACTTTCCAAAATCATCGAATTCTCCGCTCCGGTGCTCTACTTCCTCTATCCCCTGGCCATTGTGCTGATTCTGCTGGGGCTTTTCGGGCGGTTTTTCGGCCACGCCGGCGTGGTCTACCGGTGGACCATGTGGTTTACCCTGGCCGCGGCGGTGCTGGAGCTGTGCCGGGTGGTGGGGCTCCGGCCTGTGGCCGACATTGCGGGGCGGATTCTCCCCTTCTACGTCTATGGGCTCGGCTGGGTGGTTCCGGCGGCGCTTGGGTTTGCTGTGGGGATCGTGCTGGAGCGGCGGCGGATGTGAAGTCCGCCGCCGCGGCCTGATGGGTCCGCCATGAATTGCGCCGCGAAAAGCTGCTGCGGCGCGCCTACGGTTCCTGAAGCTCCACGTGCTGCCGGCCGATTGTCTCGATGGCGTTTGCAAGCAGCATCAGGGCGTTCATGGACAGCTGTGTACTTTTATCCTCCTGCTGGTCCTCCTTGTAGCGCCAGAGAAGGCTGACGGCTTCGACGGTATGGAGCATTCGTTCATATTCCTCATCCGATACATGGTCATACAGGCCGCTTTTCACGTTTTCCGTGAACGCGGCAGCGGGGTTGCGCACCTGGAGTACGGTCAGGGCCTGCTTCAAGGACGTGACGCGCTCACGGCCGTCCAGGCCCTCGAAGCGGACGTTGACGATATTGCCGTTTTTGTCGAAATCATAGGCAAGTTCCATATTGCTGCGCTCCTTTCCGTCAATCAGAATTCATAGTACAGCCGTCCGCAGTCCTCGAAAATCGCGTTGTCCATGAACTGCCGGATCTTGTTCTCCATCCCGCGGACGCCGAGGCCGGCTGCGCAGGCCGCCTCGGCCAGCTCCCGGCGCTTCTCCGGGGTCAGCCGGATGTCAACTCCATACTGCTGGCGGATGCGCTGCAGCATGACAAAGGAGTTGTCCGTCATCCGGTAATAATCGTCCGCCGTCATGGGCTGGAGGCTGACGATGCGCTGGATGCGGCCCAGGAACTCGGGCATGACGCCGAAGTCGATCAGATCCTGCTCGCTCAGGGGCTTTTCATAGGGCTGTACGGCGCCGCCCTGGCCGGGGCCGAAGCCGATATGCCGGCTGCTTTGGGAGGCCGTGTCAAGGGCCTTTTGGGAGAAGGCCCCGCAGAGTACGAAACTGATGTTGGACGTATCGACCTCATGGACGATGGAGCCGGACTTGACTGTGACGCAGGCGCCCTCCAGCATGGTCAGGGCCTCGCTCTGAATGCTGCGGCTGACGTTTTCGTGATTTGCGTATTTGGGCGCCAGCATTTTGTCGGCCTCGTCGATCACGAGTATGGCGTGGCCGCCGGACAGGGCGGCGGGGAACTGCAGCAGGTCCTTCCACTTTTTCTCGCCCTTCCAGCCCTCCTGCGTGATGTCGGAGCCGTCCACGATCTCGATCCGGTTGGGAAAGATCTGCCGGAGGCAGCGCCAGATGTGGGTCTTGCCGCAGCCGGTCGGGCCGATGAACAGGGTGTTGGACTTGATGCCCCGCAGGCAGTGGTACATGATGACGGACGCGGCTTTTTTCGCGTCCTCCTGCTTCCACACGAGGCCGTTGAGATAGGAATAGATTGTCTTGGGCGTGTCGTACTGGAGCGTGGGATCATCGTCCGGGTGGTGGGCGCGGTCGTGGAAAAAGGGGTCGCTGCCGCCGCCGCGCAGCTCCGTTACGCGGTCGTCATACCAGGGATAGCTGTCTGGCGGACAGCCGATGGGCCGGGACGGCTGCCGGGAAGAGGACGGATGCGGATTCCCATGGACGGCGTGGGTAGAAGACGCGTTTGTGTTCTGTTTGGTTGCCATGATGGGCTCCCCCTTTCAAGAGTTGCCCTTTCCCGTGGGAAACGAGAAAAGGGTATAGTACGACCGTAGCCGTTCTATACCCTTCAATTCAACAATACGATTGTGAAGGTATTATACGCGATTCCGGCCCGTTTGTCAACCCGGTTGAGAAAAATTTCAGGCGGAATTTGAACTGCTCCGCCTCCGAAGCGGCTGCCGCCCCCTTGCGCCATTTCCGAAAGGCTGAAAACTGCCGCGTTTGCGGCAGTTTTTTTGTTGTTTTCGCCCCGAAAAATTTCCGGTTTCCCCCTATCTTTTTTTTGGAGACTTTGGTATACTATGATAAGATAACGGCAGTATTATCGTGCTGCGGCCGCCCGGTGTGAACCGGACAGGAAACCGGGCGGCGGTTCACATATTAGGGAGGAATGACCATGGCAAAGCCCCTGGTGGCCATTGTGGGCCGCCCCAACGTGGGCAAATCCATGCTGTTTAACAAGCTGACGGGCAAGCGGCTGTCCATCGTGGAGGACACCCCCGGCGTCACCCGGGACCGGCTGTACGCTCAGGCGGAATGGCGGGGCCGTACCTTTGACCTGGTGGACACCGGCGGCATTGAGCCGGGTACCGACGACCAGATCCTGTCCTTTATGCGGGAGCAGGCGGAGATCGCCATCGCCGCCGCCACCGTCATTGTCTTTGTGTGCGATATCCGCACCGGCATGACCGCCGCCGATCAGGAGGTGGCCGGGATGCTCCAGCGGTCCCGGAAGCCGGTGGTGCTGGCGGTGAACAAGATGGACTCCACCGGCCACAACGACCCGGATATGTATGAGTTTTACAATCTGGGGCTGGGAGATCCCTACCCGGTGTCCGCCGTCCACGGCCACGGCACGGGCGACCTGCTGGACGCCTGCTTTGCCTTCTTCCCGCCCGAGGATCAGGAGGAGGAAGAGGACGACGTGGTGAAGGTGGCCATCATCGGCAAGCCCAACGTGGGGAAATCCTCGCTGGTAAACCGCGTTTTGGGCCAGGAGCGGGTGATTGTGTCCGATGTGGCGGGCACCACCCGGGACGCCGTGGACAGCTACCTGGAGCGGAACGGCCAGAAGTACCTCATGATCGACACGGCGGGCATGCGGAAAAAATCCAGGGTGGACGACCGGGTGGAGAAGTTTTCTGTCCTCCGGGCCACCATGGCCATTGAGCGCAGCGATGTGTGCGTGATTATGATTGATGCGCGGGAGGGGGTGACGGAGCAGGACACCAAGGTGGCCGGGCTGGCCCACGAGGCGGGCAAGGCCTGCGTCATCGCGGTGAATAAATGGGACGCGGTGGAGAAGGACGGAAAGACCATGCAGCGCATGGAGGAGGAGGTCCGCCGGGACCTGAGCTATATGACCTATGCTCCGGTGCTGTTCCTCTCGGCGCTGACGGGGCAGCGGGTGGAAAAGCTGTTTGGCCTCATCGACAGCGTGGTGAACCAGGCGGCCATGCGCATTCCCACCGGGATGCTCAACCAGGTGCTGAACGACGCCCAGGCCCGGGTACAGCCCCCCACCGACAAGGGGAAACGGCTGAAAATCTACTATATGACCCAGATCGGGGTGAAGCCGCCCCACTTTGTCATCTTCTGCAACGACGCAAAGCTGTTTCACTTTTCCTATCAGCGCTATCTGGAAAACCAGATCAGGGGCACCTTCGGCCTGACCGGCACCCCGGTGCGCATTACCATCCGACAAAAAGGCGATAAGGAGGATTAACGATGCTGAATTCTCGTATGCTGGAGGCGGCCGGCGTCAGCCCCGGCTGGCTGGCGGTGGCCGCCGTCGGCGTGGCTGTGGTGTCCTATTTCCTGGGCTGCTTCAACGGCGCCGTGGTGGTGTCCCGCTACATTCTGCGGGACGACATCCGGGACCACGGAAGCGGAAACGCCGGCCTGACCAATTTTTACCGGGTGTTCGGCGGCCCGCTGACGGCGGTGGTAATCCTCAGCGACGCGGCAAAGGCGGTTCTGGCGGTGCTGTTTGCCATGTTTATCGCCGGACACCTCTCCCCCGAGCTGATCACCCTCGCCCAATACTGGGCGGGCACCTTCTGCATGATCGGGCACATGTACCCCTGCACCTTTCAATTCCGCGGCGGCAAGGGGGTGCTGTCCGGCAGCGCCGTGGCCATTATGATTGGTCTTGGCGGAGGCGGGGTTCTGCCCGCCTGGATCATTCCGGTGACCCTGTGGGGCGGGTTCCTCATTCTGGCGGTGACCACCCGGTATATCTCTCTGGGGTCCTGCTGGGGAGGCGCGTCCTTTATCGTGGTGTCCTGGCTGGTGTTCCGGGACCCGCTGATTCTGCTGCTGGCCGCCGTCATGGGCGGACTGCTGCTGTGGAAGCACCGGGGAAACATGGTGCGCGTGATAAAAGGCACGGAGTCGAAATTTGCCTTTCACAAGGGGAGCCAGTCCAAAAAGAACGGGGCGGGGGAGGGCGATCCCCAGGGGGAGCCTGAGCCCGCGGAGAAGCCGGACGGCGCCCCCGGGTCCGAGCAGGACGAGAAATAAAAATCGGACCCCGCGCACAGCGCGGGGTCCGATTTTGCTTCCTTATGGGATTACACGGCGCGGGTGACTTTGCCGGAACGGAGGCAGCGGGTGCACACATAGACGTGCTTGGGCGCGCCGTCCACCACAGCCTTGACGCGCTTGACGTTGGGCTTCCAGGGACGATTGGAACGGCGGTGGGAGTGGGACACCTGGATGCCGAAGTTCACGCCCTTGCCGCAAAACTCGCATTTGGCCATATTGACTAACCCCCTTGCTGGTTGGAATCCGCTCAAACGGTAACTACATTATGCTACCATAGAGGACAGGAAAAATCAAGAGTGAATTTGATGGATTTGCTATTTTTTTCGGGGACGGGATATGCTAAAATAGAGGGTAACGATAACCTAAAAGGAGTGTGACCGCGGTGGCGAGCAAAATGGGAATCAAGCTGGGCACCATTATTGACAACTTTCACCTGAATGTGCTGTACGGTCCGGAGGGCTACCGGGAAAAACTGATTACCATTGACGACGTAAACCGGCCAGGCCTTCAGCTCACTGGCTTTTTCGACTACTTCGACCGGGAGCGGATGCAGCTGCTGGGCCTGGTGGAGATTTCCTATCTGGAGGGGATCTCGCCGGAAATGCGGGCGTCGGTATTTGACACCCTGTTTTCCTACCACACCCCGGCGGTGATTTTTGCCCGGGGGCTCAAGCCCTATTCGGAGTGCATGGAGATGGCCAAAAAGCACGGCCAGGCAATTCTCGGCACGCAGGAGAACACGTCCAGCATTATGAGCACCATGATCGCCTACCTCCGCACGGCGCTGTCCCCCACCATCACCCGGCACGGCGTGCTGGTGGAGGTGTACGGCGAAGGCGTCATGCTGGCGGGGGAGTCGGGGATCGGCAAGAGCGAGACGGCCATCGAATTGGTGAAGCGGGGCCACCGGCTCATCGCCGACGACGCCATAGAGATCCGGCGCAATCCCAGCGGCGGGCTGATCGGCACCGCGCCGGAGCTGATCCGCCATTATATCGAGCTGCGGGGCATCGGGGTGGTGGACGTGCGCCGGCTGTTCGGCATGTCTGCGGTCAAATTTGACAGCGCAATTGATCTGGTGATCGAAATGGAGACCTGGAAGGACGGCAAGCTGTATGACCGGCTGGGGGCGGAGGAGCACTTTACCACCCTGCTGGATGTGCGCGTCCCCACCATCACCATCCCGGTGCGGCCGGGGCGGAATCTGGCTGTGGTCATTGAGGTGGCGGCCATAAACAACCGAAACAAAAAGATGGGCTGCAACGACGCCCTGGAGCTGGCGATGCAGGTGGACAGCCACATTGACCAGAAGTATCTGGAACTGAATCCGCAGTGAGGCCGGAAGCTCCGCCGGCGCGGCGTTGATGCGGGCCCTGTCCGGCCGCCGGACAGGGCCCGTGTCCGTCTGTGGCGGCGGAAGCATATTTTTGCGGGGAACAGGTCAAGCTGTCCATGAGGTGATGACATGGGCTCAATATGGACGCGTGGGGTGGAGCTGCCCCGGTTTGACCCGCTCCAGGGGGATTTGAGGACGGATGTTCTGGTGATCGGCGGCGGACTGGCGGGCATCCTGTGTGCCTGGCGGCTGTTCCGGGAGGGGGTGGACTGCGCTCTGGTGGAGGCAGACCGGCTGTGCGGCGGAACGACCCAAAACACCACGGCCAAAGTTACGGCGCAGCATGGGCTGATCTATCACAGCCTGACGCGGAAGCTGGGCACAGAGCGGGCCCGCCTCTATCTGGAGGCCAATCTGGCGGCGGTGGAGGAGTACCGCCGGCTGTGCCGGGAAATTGACTGTGATTTTGAGGAGAAGGACAGCTATGTTTATGCTGTGGACGGCCTCCGGCAGATTGACCGGGAGCTGTCGGCGCTGGAGCGGCTGGGATATCCCGCGGAATTTGCGGCGGAGCTGCCGCTGCCCCTCCCTGTGGCGGGGGCGGTCAGGTTTCCGGGACAGGCCCAGTTCCACCCGCTGAAGTTTGCCGGCGCCCTGGCCCGGGGACTGCGGATTTTTGAGGACACCAGAGTGTTGGAGCTGGGCCCCGGTACGGCGTCCACCGGCCGGGGGACGATTCGGGCGGAGAAGATCGTCGTTGCAACCCATTTCCCAATGCTCAACAAGCATGGAGGCTATTTTCTCAAGCTGTATCAGAGCCGGTCCTACGTGCTGGAATTGGAGAACGCCCAGGACGTAGGGGGGATGTATGTGGATGAGGATGAGCGGGGGCTGTCCTTCCGCAATGCGGGGGGCCGACTGCTGCTGGGGGGCGGCGGCCACCGCACCGGCAAGCGGGGGAGAGGCTGGGCGGAGCTGGAAGCCTTTGCGCGGGAGCACTGGCCGGACGCCCGGACGGCGGCCCGGTGGGCCGCTCAGGACTGCATGACGCTGGACGGCGCGCCCTTTGTGGGCCGGTATTCCGGAGGGACATCCGGCCTGTATGTAGTCACAGGCTTTGGAAAGTGGGGGATGACCTCCGCAATGGCGGCGTCGTCGGTTCTGTCGGACATGGTGCTGGGGCGGGAGAACCCCTATGCCCCGGTGTTTGATCCGTCGCGGACGGCGCTTCGGCTCCAGCTGGCGGTGAACGGCTGGGAGGCGGCGCGAAATCTGCTGACGTTTTCCACTCCCCGGTGCCCCCACATGGGCTGTGCCCTGAAGTACAATCCGCAGGAACACTCCTGGGACTGTCCCTGCCACGGTTCGCGCTTTGCGGAGGACGGGCGGCTTTTGGACAATCCCGCCAACGGCGGCATGAAAATGTGAGTGCGCGGAGGCGCAAGCCTCCGCGCACATGCCTGTTTCAGCGCCGCTCATATTCCAGGCGCAGCTTTTCCAGGGCTTTTTTTTCAATGCGGGACACATAGCGCCCCCGGTATTGTAAACGATGTCCTCTGAAAATTTGCTTCCAGTCAGCCGTCTTCCAGCTGCTTGAAGCGAAATTTGAGGATGATTTCTTTATCCGCGGTCAGCTCCACCCGCTCGATGAGGCTGACCAGCAGCTCCCGATTGGCGGAGGCGGTATCCAGAAACCGCTCCACCAGTTTTTTTGCCAGGTCGGCCTGTTCGGCGGGGGAATAGTCCGGGCGGTCCAGCTGGCTGAGGCGCTGCTCCAGGGCGGTGCGGTCAGCCTTGACCTTGGCGTAGATGCGCTGGAAGTCGGCCTCATCCAGGATGCCGCCCAGCTTATCCATGTAGACTTTATCCAGGTGGACGGTCAGGCTGTCGATTTTGGCCTTGAGGGAGCTGATCTCCCTCTCGTTGTCCGCCTCTGCCACGGCCTTGGCCACCGCTCTCTGTGCCTGGGGCAGAAGCCGGTCCGCTTGCAGATAGGACCCGCAGACCTCCCGTACTTTTTCGACCACCGCCTGGGTGACAGTTTCCTCCTTGATGGTGTGACTGGTGCAGACCCCCGCCTTGGTGAACCGCTGGTAGATCCGGCAAACGAAAAACAGACGGTCCTCACCAGCGGCGGTTTTTCGGTTGATGGTTGCCAGCGGATAGCTGCACTCATGGCAGAAGATCAAGCCTTTCAGCAGAAAGTCGTAGGTTCGGCTGCGGGTGTGCCTGCGGCTGTTGACCAGTGCCTGCACCTTGTCGAAGGTCTCCCGGTCGATGATGGGCTCGTGGGTGCCCTCTACCACCACCCAGTCCCGGCGGTCCTGTTTGATGCACTTCTTGGACTTGTAGTTGATCTTCCGCGTGCGGCCCTGGACCATGCTCCCGATGTAAGTCTCGTTTTGCAGCATATCGGAAATACGCTCGCTGCTCCACAGGCCGGTATATGGGCCGGGGTTGGCAACCGGCAAACCGGCGTAGGTGGCAGGGGTAGGGACGCCCTCGGCGTTCAATTGGGCGGCGATCTGGCGGCAGCTTGTGCCCTCCAGGGCCATGCTGAAAATCCTCCGCACCATAGGGGCTGCGTCCTCGTCAATGACAATCTTGTTCTTTTCCGTCGGGTGCATCTTATAGCCGTAGACCGGCTTGCCGCCGATGAACAGACCCTTGCGCTGCTTGTCATGCTTGACACTGGAGATCTTCTTGGAGATGTCCTTGGCGTACATGTCGTTCATGATGGCGCGGAAGGGGGTGATGTCGTTGGCGGTGGAGTCCACCCCGGTGTCGATGCCGTCCAGCAAAGAGATGTAACGCACCCGGTGCTCCGGGAAGTACCGCTCCATATAGTGGCCGGTGAGAATGTAGTCCCGGCCCAGGCGGCTCAGGTCCTTGGTGATGACCATGTTGACCCTCTTGGCCTCAATGTCAGCGATCATGCGCTGGAAGCTGGGGCGGTCAAAATTTGTGCCGGACCAGCCGTCGTCGATATAGGTGTCGAAAACGGTCAGACGGTGCTGCTGGACAAATTCATTGAGCAGGGACTGCTGGTTGTTGACGCTCTCGGACGGGCCTTCGCTCTCATCCTCCTTTGACAGTCTGATGTATAATGCCGCATGGTAGTCCATGGGGTTGCTTATCTCTAGGTACATATCATGCCTCCTGAGATAAGCGGCCATTCATCATCTGCGTTATACAGTAGAGTAGGACTGTTTTGCAACATTTTGGAGCTCTTTTCTGAGAAAAGTGTCAAAGGAGCTTTGAATGAGCTGGGCAATGCTCTGGTCATTTGTAGAATAGCGGCACAGCAATGCCAATTTCTGCGTTTTCAATGGGACACCTCCTGTTTTTAGGATGATAAAACATATGCAGACTGCGGCGGATGATTGCTGGCTGGGCAAAAGAAAGACGATGAGTTGGACACTCATCGCTTGCTTATAATGTCTTTGCTCTGATCCGTAGAATCACCAGATGCAAATTCAGAATTTTGTTTGGATATTTCATCTGCTGGCTTGATTTGATCTGAGATTGAAATCAGGCGAATGTCAAGCCCAAGACAAAAATTTTTTTCTATATGGCAAAAACCCAGGCCGTAAGGATTCTCGTCATCTCTTGGGAATATACTCCACTGATGGAAGTGTGATTGTTGATGTTCTTACTAAGAAAGCAGGCGGGATGTGCCTCAGAAAGGCACATCCCGCCTGCTCCTATTTGCCCGCCCGCCGCCGCAGGGCCTTCTGCCCGCCTGCGGAATAGGCCAGCAGGGTGCAGGTCATATGGCACCACTCCTCCGTGCGCTGAAAATGGAACGCCTTGTTCACCATATAAGAGCCGTGGATGGTGTACTGGAACATGATCCTGGCCTGTTCCTCGGGCAAGCCGCAATAATCCCGCCAGAGGGGTACCATATTGTCCCGCTCCGTGAGGTAGATCTTTCGGATCACAGCAGTGGACAGCAGATCGTCCATAAACAGCGGCTGATACTTTGGGTCGTCCGCCGCCCGCAGACAGGTGGGAAGCTGGTCGTAGTGCTCCATCAGTAGCGCCGGGTCGTCCCGCTCTCCGATCCGGCCCATGAACTCGATCAGATTTTCCTCCAGCGGCCTGCCCGTGCGCTGGGCGGTGTTCAGCGCCTCCTCCAGCAGCTCGTCCACCACGGCGGACAGACCGTCGAAATGAAGGTAGAAAGTGGCCCGGGTGATCTCCGCCTGACGGCACAGCATGGTGACGTTGATGTCCTCAAAGTGATGCTCCGCCAGGAGCTCCAGCAGAGCATCCTTTACCACCTGCCGGGTGTAAAGCATCCGCCGGTCTGTTTTTCGTTGTGTGGCTTCCATCGTACCGCCCCCTTTTGTGATTGACGGCCCTATCATAACAGGTTTTTTCGAAAAAGTCCTATACACTTTTTTGAGGACTGTATAGGAACGTTCAAAACGCGGAAAGGTGTCGTTGCTTTTCCGTCCCAGACAAGTATAAATAGTATCATATAGGCTGTCAAGGAATGAACGGAAATACCTGTTTCTGACAGCAACAAAAAATGGGGAGGAACATGAAATGCTATCCATCAGCATGGACGACATCATCGGCGTATTGGAAACCTGCAAGAGCTACCTCATCGCGCTGGGCGTGATTTTGGCCCTGGGGGTCATCGCCATCATCGCCTGTATGAAACTGAAACGCAGCCAGAAATTTCTCATCCGGGGCACCGCCGGCGTAGCTATGGTGCTTGCGGTTATCCTTATCGCCAACCTCATCTGCTTAGGCCCCATGGCCAATCTCATCAGCCTCACCCAAGGCGAGGGCCAGGTCACCGAGGAGACCTCCCAGGAGGCCCGGGAGCTGGTGGAACAGATTGCCGCCGAGGGCTTCGTCCTGCTGCAAAATGAGGACAATGCCCTTCCCCTTACCGGCGTGAAAAACGTGAACCTGTTCGGCTGGGCCTCCACCAATCCCGCCTACGGCGGCACCGGCTCCGGCGGCATCAACGCCCTGTTTGACGTCATCTCCCTGCGCCAGGGGCTGGAGGACGCGGGCTTCGCCGTCAACGACGAACTGTTCTCCTTCTACCAGGGCTACACCGCGGAGCGGGAGGCTATGACCATCGACAAGCAGAGCTGGACCCTCCCCGAGCCCCCGGTGAGCCTGTATACCGACGAGCTGGTGAACAACGCGAAAAACTTCTCTGACGTGGCGATGATTGTGCTGTCCCGGGCGGCGGGCGAGGGCCACAACGACCTGCCCGTGGACGTGTCCACCGCCGCCTTTGACGGCAACTCCGAGGATTACTTAGACTTCCAGCCCGGCGAGCACTACCTTCAGCTGTCCAAAACGGAGCGGGATATGGTGGACCTGGTGTGCGCGAATTTCTCCACTGTCGTCGTGCTCTACAACGGCTCCAACCCCTTGGAGCTGGGCTTTGTGGAGGAATACGACCAAATCAAGGCCACCCTGTGGTGCGCGGGCCCCGGCAACACCGGCTTCGCCGCCCTGGGCCGTATCCTCAACGGCGCCGTCAACCCCTCCGGCCGCACCACCGACACATTTGTGTACGACATGACCCAGACCCCCTGGTGGAACAACAGCGGCAAAATATCCTACACCAACATGGAGCACCTGGCTCAAGAAGGCATGAACTCCGGGCGGCCCACCACCTATTACCCCTCCTTCCTCAACTACGCCGAGGGCATCTATGTGGGCTACAAGTTCTACGAGACTGCTGCGGCGGAGGGCCTGATCGACTATGACAAGGTGGTCCAGTTCCCCTTCGGCCACGGCCTGAGCTACACCACCTTTACCCAGACCATGTCCGACCTGTCCGTCACCAACGGCGAGATTACCTTCGACGTTACCGTCACCAACACCGGCGACACGGCGGGCAAGGACGTGGTGGAGGTGTTCTACAACCCGCCCTATACCAACGGCGGCATTGAGAAGGCGTCCGCCAACCTCATCGACTACGGCAAGACAGAGCTGCTGGAGCCGGGCAAGTCCCAGGTGCTGACCTTCACCATCCAGGCCGAGGACATGGCCTCCTTCGACGAGCTGGGCGAGGGCTGCTACGTGCTGGAGCAGGGGGATTACATCATCTCCGTCAACGCCAATTCCCATGAGATCCTGGACAGCAAAACCTACCACCAGGACAGCACCGTGGTATACAATGAGGGCAACCCCCGCGCCTCCGACGATACCGCCGCCGTGGCCCGCTTCAGCGACCTTCGCAGCGGCGTGACCTACCTCTCCCGCAAGGACGGCTTCGCCAACTATGCCCAGGCCACCGCCGCCCCCTCCAATCTGGAGATGTCCGCCGAAAACATGGCAAAATATCATCTGAACGAGAATTTCGACTATACCACCTACCTCAACGCCTCCGACACCATGCCCACTACCGGAGCGAAAAATAATCTGACTCTGGCGGATTTCCGGGACGCCGGGTATGACGACCCCAGGTGGGAGGACCTCCTGGACCAGCTCACTGTCCCCGAGATGTTGAACATGATCGCCCTGGCGGGCTACCAGACCCCCGGCGCGGAATCCGTGGGCAAGGTGACCACTTACGATTTTGACGGCCCCGCCGCCATCAACAACAACTTCACCGGCGCGGGCTCCATCGGGATGCCCATCGCCACCGTTATCGCCTGCACCTGGAGTCCGGAGCTTGCCACCCGCTACGGCGAGATCATGGGCAAGACCAGCGTAGAGATGAACGCGGCAGGCTGGTACGCCCCTGGCGTTAACCTCCACCGTACTCCCTTCGGCGGGCGCAACTACGAGTATTACTCCGAGGACGGCGTGCTGTCCGGCCTCACCGCCTCCTACGCCATCCGGGGCGCGGCGGAATACGGCGTGTACGCCTACATCAAGCACTTCGCCCTGTATGACTTCAACGGCAAGATGGTGTGCGTGTGGACCGGGGAGCAGGCCATGCGGGAAAACTATCTCAAGCCCTTTGAGATCGGTGTGAAGTTCGGCAATGTGGAGGCCGTCATGGTGTCCTGGTCCTTCCTGGGCACTCACTGGGCCGGAGAGGACAGCCGCCTGATGAACGAGGTTCTCCGGGACGAGTGGGGCTTCCGGGGCATGGCCCTCACCGACTTCTTCCGCAACAACGGCCACGGCTTCATGAACGCCGACGCCGCCCTGGCCAACGGCGTGGACGCGATGCTGGCCACCTACGGTGAGGGTCCCAACCGTCCGGCAGACTACGCCAACCCCAGTGCCTCCACGGTGAAGTACATGAGGAACGCCTGCAAGAACATCATTTATACGGTGGTCCACAGCTGGATGTACGACGGGCGCTCCCAGGGGGCGGAGGGCGATAGCTGGAAAACCATGGTTTATGTGCTGGACGCGGTGGCTGCTGCCGCACTGGCCGCCGTGGAGGTGCTGGTCATCTGCAAGAGCCGGAAAATCGGGGACGAGTAATTTGATTTACCGCCCGAAAGCAGCCCATGTTTCCTATGTAATGTGATCCTCCTCATTTACTTTTGAAGCCCCCGCCAAAGAATTGGCGGGGGGCTTCAAAGTTATCAATCAAGAAAGGTAAATAGCATTTTTGAGGTTCCAGATTAACGCTGTTTCTCAAATGTACATGATTGTGTTATTCGCATTCCCTGCGATCCGATTTGCTGTTGGCCACGCGGCAGTAAATCCAAGCCCTTTTCTGTTCCATCACGCCGCCTCCATACAAAAATCCTTCATCTTCCAGATGATTTCCACCTGATTATTTGGATAGACATACACCCGATCAATCAGCGTGTCAGCCAGCCCAGCCATTAAGCCACCGGCCCCGACTATCTCCCGCGCCAGCTCCGTCCTGGCGCTTTTCGATTTTTCGTCCATTTCCATCTGCAAGGTCCGCACCTTCAGACTGGAGCGGATTGTCCGCAGCCGGTCAAGTTCGCTGTCAACAGTGGCCTTCTGGATTTTGTATGCAGTAATAATATCCTTTATAATTGTTTTGACTTCTGACAGACCCACCATACTCTGCAGCTCGTCAAAAGCAGATCCCTTTTTTTGAATGGCTTTGTCGATTTGCAGCGTCTGACTGTAGCTATATGCACTGTAGACCCGGTCTTTGAGCCGAGCTTTTCTCCACTGGTTAAATTTGGTGCGAACTTCTGTGGCTGAGTAAAATTTCCCCGGCTCAAAGACAACCTCATTCTCAAAAAAGCGGTGCATATTGGAGTCCGCTAAAAGATCTAACCATTCCGCTGCGGTGATCTCCTTGGGCATAACGACCTGTCCAACGTCACGAGCGGCCTTATGCTTGTGCAAGACCGCCCGCGCTTCAGTGATCTTATCAAAGGTTCTCATTTTTTTGATCTGCTTCCCAGTCTCTAGGTCAAGTCCAAAGTCAAAATTGACATAGTATTTCTTCCGAGCATCATCGAAATAGATATTCCTCTCAACCCTTCTTCGAGCCATATTCATCAGTCCTTTCATTTGGAGCGTACTATATGTCGGGAGAGAGATGCAATGTTTTTCTTTCAATTCTGAAAAATTTCTTTTGATTTGTTCAAATATTATTCATATTCTCATTTCGATAGCATGGCGCTGTATCTACCAGAATATCTACCAATCTTAGATTCTGCCAAAATGGGTTTCCATAAAACGAAAAACCGACTTGAAATCCATTGATTTCAAGCCGGTTTGTGTCTCTCGTTGACAAAAAAGATGCGGTTGTCAGAGATTACTTATCTATCCGCTGGAATAAAGGATACCAGTTTTCCTTTTTGGAGGCCAGCCATAATGCTGTCATCGTGTAAGTTGGCGTATTCCACGGGAAAATAATCAACTGCTGATCATCGTTATATCCCAGTACACTGTTGTTGATTCTATTATCGTCCCAATTTGGCTTCTGAACACCATCTTTAAACGCTTTCTCATAAATTAGCATTTTTCCGGCGGCTTCAAAATACTTCTTTGCTGTCTCCTGAGCCTCTAAATCTTGAATATCCTTACGTCTAAAATAGCCCTCTGGAAATTCTTTATGTGCAATTAAGTGTACATCTTTAATTCCCAAATCGCGTAGCCGCTGTAAAAACTTTTCTTCATTCTCCTTGTTGTAAAAGATGAAGGAAAAGTAAATTTTCGACTGACACAATTTTTCTTTCAGCTCAGGAGTTAGTTCCTTTACATGGATCTCTGCAGTTTGTCGTTCCCCAATAGGAACCCCCATATAGGTTTCAAATATAGATGTAATTTGTCTTGCTGAAGAAAACGCATCCTCGATGAAAACAAGTACAGGCTTTATCTCTTGCGGCGTCAATTCTTCCACCTTGCACACAGTAAGGTGTGCTTCCTCATAAAGCTCATGATAAATTTGATTCACTTCATTTACTTGGTAAGATATTTGACTACTACCATCTTGTAAGGTGCCTAAGTTGCAAAGCTGTATTTCATCAAGAGTGCAACCGCTATCTTTTTTAACAAAATCCAAGTTGTCTTTAAGGGATTTATGAATGTCGTTCCGAGTTATTATCTTAACATTTTCAAGTAATTCAAGACACCCTCGCACGAATACATCAAAATCCCCAAGCGCTTCCTGAAAGCGATAAAATTGTTTGATATACGACGAAAGGAATGTCGCATCAATCGGTTTTCTTCCTCCTCTGTCGATATCGAACCGTTCATATGCTTTCCAAGAACCGATAAGCTTTTCCACCGTTGAACTGTGCCTTTTAATATCATCATCCGGGATTAAAGCATATGCGTCATTATAATATCCCTTCGCAACAAGTTTAGACTTCAAATTTGCAATTTCTTTTTCATCATTCTCATCATAAATAATGGAATCGTTAATTAGCAGACCGTATTCTCTAAACAGGACCTTCTCTGTCGCAATATAAATCACATAACGATCTTCTTCGTAAGAAACAAGATAGTTCTGTGGTTTTCTGGTCGTACGGCTTTTTAGCCAATTATCCGCTTCAAAAACCATATTGCGATCCCTATTGATTTTATCTGCTATGGCAATATTACTATTTAATGAAACACTTGAAATATCTGGTGCTGTAATCAATAAGATATCCGTACTGGGGCAAAAACTTGATTCGCCACCCAAAATGGTCTTGGCAGAGCGGACCTCTTGTAAAACTTGCTGTAAAAATGTATTTTGTAAATCACCGTTTCTATCTATGAAAACTTTCGAATAAAACGAATTTCCTGACTGCCCTATGTCGGTTAAGTTTTCACTAGTAAGAGAAACACACCTCTTGAATAAATAACGTTTATTCAAGTTTGACAGGATTGTACATGCCTCGTTATAAATAGCTTTATCGGTAATAGAAAAGGAATCAGCTTCTATTTCGTAAACTGCTTTTTCAAAATGAGCATTAACAACCATTGCATCCTTGAGCTGCATAATCGTGAGAAAACTTTCAAAAAGTCCGGATGTGCCTTTATCCAATTTCCTCAATGCATACCGCAACATTTCTTCTGCAGTCAAAACCTTCTGATGAAAATATATATTTTCAAACATCATGTACCGCGATATTATAAGCTGATCAATCGTATTTATTGCGGCAGGAGCAATACCCAATTTATATATTTGTGGTGTATCTTCCTGCGCTTCTGACAGCATCTGATATTCTTGCTTTGTTTGAACCATACGAAGTTTTTGAAATACCCGCGACATATCGACCGCAACAGGAACTCCAGTACCATGAGAGTCACGCTTTAAATAATCCAATTTATCAGAATCAATCTGTCCGCTGATAATTTGGGCGAATGGTATGGTTTTTTTAGAGTAGGGAAATCCTAAGATTAAGCAGCAGATTTTTTCTTTGATAATATTCTGATTATTGTTATTATATCCAAGGTTTTGAAAACCGTTATCTAATATCGAGAGAAGATTACTAACTCCATCTGAGCATACGATTAAGACAGAAATGATTTCTGTCAGCGAGGGCTTGATTTGTAGCTTTTTTTTAAAATGGTTTCTAACCTTTTCGATTTCAGAGTGTCTGCTAAAAGAGATATCATTCTGAAAGAATCGTTCCGACGCATGGCTACAAAACATATGACCACAATCGTGAAAAATTGCGGCCAAACGAATAATTTGCTCTATATCCTTGTCGGAGGTAACGCCCTTTTTCTGCAATTCACGCTCAATTTGTTTCCACATGGACGACGCTGTTTGCAGTACTCCCAAAGTGTGAGAAAAGCGGGTATGGTTAGCACTGCTATAAAGCAAATCGGCAAGTCCCAACTGCTTAATATCACGTAATCTTTGCAAAATCGGACTGTTAAGTACAAAAATTTCCCCCTCATTAATTTCAATAGTGCCCCATACAGAATCGTAAAAATTTTTTGTATTGTTGGGAGACAATGAGTGTTCCCGACAATATCTTTTTATTTGATTTAAATAATTGTGTAAAGCTAAATCAGCAAATTCATTTAACTCTTTGCGCAATTTGTCAAGCTCTGCACATGAGTCTCTCCCAGTTAGTACTTCTAAAACCTTTCCCATACTAAAACTCCTGCTGCATCACAAAAGGCGTTAGCGCTTGCAAAAAGCTGCGCATCACTAATACCGATATCTTCATCCGTCATGATTTTATCTGCATAATAGCGAGTCATATTTATGCTTAGCGTTCTCCAATAGGGATTTTTCATCGCTGAAAATCCAATAATATCTCCATTTAGCGAAATGAGCATGTCCCGGAATTGATTATACTCCTCTTGCACAGGTGTTTTGATAAATACATCTGAAATTTCATCGTACTTATCCTCTGGAAGTAAATCTTGAAGGGTATTTTGAAGTGCATCAACCCCTAAAGTGTATTCTTCCCCTGAAAACGGAATGTCACGCACACCGATAAGATAAAGTGCCGCTAAAAATTTTCTGAGAAATGTAAAAATTTCTGCATTCACAGCAATGCCTCCCAACATAAAAAAGTAAAAGGCATCCCTTATGCCATAGGAAGCGCAAAGGATGCCGCATTGCTTCCCTCGGTAGGATTTACGGTAACCTACTGTCTTTGGTACTAATAATATAATATTATTATACATCATACGAAAGAAAATGTAAAGTGTTATTTCAAATAGGCCGTAATTTTCATGTGAGAGTCTGTCAAAAAAACGGACTGTTTTTAGGAAAGCTCCAGTTGGGCGGACGAGTGGGGAAATGATTGCAAGCGCTATTTCAGACATTCATATGGTTTCCAGAGCATCCACGGTATTCCGCGCAAACCGATGGGCTGATTTGACCAAAATCATATCTACCTTGCCGCGCCTATAGGCAGATAGTAATACATTGAACCGCCTGTGCCCTTTTACGGTAGTCCCGCTACCTATACCAGAGTAAATCCCGGCAAACTTCCAATTTGGATTTGCCCTAATCCGTTCTTCGTAATAGCACTTTTGTGCAGTTAAGCTGTCCAACTGCTCCTGCGATTTTGTACTGACACGACAATAAGCAGCCACCTTTTTTAACGACGGCGCCTTACTCTGGGGAGGTATCGCTTTGACAACAGCCATAGCCTAGCCTCCTAATCACTCATCGGACGATCGCCTGGCTCCTGTTCCTCTTATGTTTTTCTTTCTGGACAGCATCAAAGAGTTCACGGGGAATGATGGCTGGATGATGGTCCTTCATGCAGACTTGACTTTCAGCATCGAATGACTTTACCTGAACGCCATCGACCACCTGTGTCTTTCCTAAAATAACATCTCCCACATACTTCTCGTTTGCCAAGAGCTTCGAAATTGTTTCCCGGCTCCAGGTAGCCTTACCAGCGGGAGAAACAATCTCCATATCGGCCAATGCGGCGGAAATTTTTCCATAACTGTCACCAGCTTCAAAACGCTCAAAGATATAGAATACAATGACAGCCTCTGTAGGATATACGACCAATTCACCGGATGAGGTAAGTCGGTAACCGAAGCAGACGGTCAATGCCTTGGCTGATGAGCCACTCTGAAAGCTCTTTTGGAGTCCAGCCCGAATTTGTTCACTTTTTGTCATTTCCATGGTAACATATTCCTTTCTAAATTTCAATTCCAAATAGCAAAAGGCACAGCCAGAAAGCTGTGCCAAATCCATAAGGCTATTGTTAATGATCAAGGGTTCGAGTCCTTCCGCATACCTTGCTAATATCTCAATAGCACTGATAAGTATAAGAAAAGTTGACAAATTCCTAAATCCAGTCACTTTTTGACCTCGAAATTTGTCAACTTATCATGTCTTTCGTTGACAAAAAAGATGCAGGTCCAAAGCCGTTGCGCTGCAACGGTTTCCTTGTTCTCCAGGCATCTTCCTCCGAACTGCTCACCGCTTTTCTGAATTGTACCATCAACGGCGAGAGTTGTAAAGAAAAATTCAAAACCGCTGGTTATTCGGAGCTTCTGAAAGCAAAGAGAGGGCGTCAGGAACTGGCAGCACTCCGTTCCTGGCGTCCTCTCTCTGCTCACAGCTTCAGCCGGATGATCTGCTCATAAAGCATTACATATTTCTTCTCTACCACCATGTCCTCATGGTAATGTCCAAAAAACCAGTATTTGAATTTGCACCGCTGGCTTACCTCATCGAAGAACTCTGTCAGAGCATCTTTACGATAAAATCCACCGCTGAATGCGTCCTGCACACTGGAGGGACAGCAGTGGGTGATGATGTAATCCACCGCCCAGCCCGCTCTATCCAAGTTGCCTCTGGCAGCCTGGTATTCCTCCTCGCTGGGCAGCTCCTCCTTCCACCAGGACAGGTGGTTCACACGGTACATCGCGCCCCTGGCATCCAGTTGTCTGCATTTTTTCTTAAACAGAGGATCATCCGGTTCCAGGATACCGTCTTGTATGTCGTGGCTGCTGGCCCCGCCCATGGTGAAGAAGGTCTTGCCCTGGATGTCATAGACCTGCCCTCGCATCAAGTGGATCACCGAAGGCCGGATACGCTGCACAGTACCTCCGTGCCATTCTTCGGTGGGATACTTCGCCAGCAGATCGAAGTTCTCATGGTTCCCGGAGACAAACAGGGTGGTAAACGGTCTATCCTCCAGCCAGTCCAATTGGCCCTGTTCCTCGGCGCTGCCATCCCATATCCCACCGAGGTCGCCGCAGCAGATTACGTAGTCTCTCTTGGTCAGCTCCGCCTGCTCATAGAAGACTTCTTTTTTGAAGCGCCTGAAATCGCCATGCGTGTCACCTGTGATAAATATGGCCATGATGTTTTCACCCTCTATTCTAATTTTAGCATATTTTCTGCTCGATTTCCACGTCTGTGTCCCGAATCCTGACCCGGATGGTCTCGGCGTCCACCACGGTGATCCGCTCCACGAACCGGCGGGTGAGATCATCATCGTATTCAGTAAGGCACAGAGGCTGCCGGTTCAGCCACTCCTCCATTTCCCGTTTCCGGGACTCCCGAAGGCTCCGCTGTTCCTCGTCCTGCTCCAGTGCGCCCATTTGGTTTAGGATATCCTGTTTCTCCTCCACAATGGTCTTTAACCGGGCGTTCAGCTCCGAGTTCTTCATATCTCCCAGAATTTTATCCAGCAGGACCGCCTGCTCCGCCGACAGGGCATCCAGCCTCTGCCGCAGATCCAGGAGGCTCACACCGTCCACCTCACCGCCGCTCTGGGCCAGTTCTGCCAGCTCCAGCACATCGGCCTTGACCTCGGCCCGGATGACGCCGTATTCATTCAGGGCAGCAACGATGGCCCGATGCAGCTTGTCCTCGTCCAGCGTAGGGGAACTGTGGCAGTATTTCGTGCCGAACTCCAGCCGGGAGACACACCGCCAGACGATGCGTTTCTTGCCGTTTCTGGCCCATGTCACCCGCTTATAGGGCGTACCGCACTCTCCACATACCAGCAACTCACTGAGAGCGTACTTGGCGGAATACTTGCCCTGCTCAGTCTTGCCGCGTTTCTGCATCACTTTCCGCTTGCTAGTCCTGCGGGCCATCTCCTCTTTTACCCGGTAGAAGATATCCCTGGGGATGATGGCGGGGTGGTGGTTCTGGGTGTAGTACATGGGCCGCTCCCCGTTGTTTTTTACCACCTTTTTATTTCCAATGGGGCCGGTGGTGTAGGTTTTCTGCCGCAGGCCATCGCCGATGTACTTCTCGCTGGTCAGGATGTTCTGGATCACCTGCCGTGACCAGCCCCGGATGCCCTCCGCCGTGGGGATCTCCTGCTCCGTCAGTTCCTTCTGTATCTCCCCCAGGCTGCGGCCCTCCAGGTAGCGGGTGTAGATCAGGCGCACTGTCTCGGCCTCATCCGGGTCAATCTCCGGTTTGCCGTCCGACCCCCGGCGATAGCCCAAGGTCCGGCTGTACTGGAAGGGGATATTTCCCTCTTTCATGCTTTGCTGTATTCCTGGGATGATGTTCAGGCTCATGGACTCGCTTTCCGCCTGAGAGAAACTGCTGAACAGGGTGATCAGGAACTCGCTGGACTCCGTCAGCGTATTGATGTTTTCCTTTTCAAAGATGACCCCGATGCCCCTTGCCTTGAGGGTGCGGATTACCTTGAGGCAATCCACCGTGTTCCGGGCGAAGCGGGAGGCGGACTTGGTGAGGATCATGTCGATGCGGCCCCGCTTGCAGGCGGCGATCATGCGGTTGAACTCCGCCCGCTTCTTCATGCTGGTGCCGGTGATGCCCTCATCGGCGAACACGCCGGCCATCTCCCAATCGGGATTTTCTTCGATTTTCTGGGTGTAGTAGTCCTTTTGGGCGGCGTAGCTGTTGAGTTGCTCCTCGCTGTCGGTGCTGACCCGGCAGTATGCTGCCACCCGCTGCCTGCCGCCCCGGCGCGGTCCGCTGGTGGCGGCGGTCTTGGTTGCCGGAATGACGCGCACCCGGCGCTCCAGTGTGGTCTGTTCCATAGGATCACTCCTCGGCCTGTTATTTGAAATGGACGGTCACGTCCTGATTTCCTGTTATGGTGATATGAGAAACCGCCTGACCGAAGTGCTTGAGGTCCACTTCGGCTGGGCGGCAGTTGGTTTCAGATTCAGTTGCGGTGGGGCAGCAGTCATACCGGGCGGAGACACCCTGCAAGATCAGGGAAACCACTTCTTCCGGCCTGTCGGGCCGTTCCAGCCCCCGGTTGACGGCATTAGTCAGGCGAACGACCTCGCCGGAGGGAGCATAGGGAGCCTCCGGGGGCGCGTCATGTTCCGCCATCTGGCGGGATGCCTCCGAGAGCAGGAGACTGTCCGGGAGAGCAAGCTGTTTCCCACAGGATTCGCACTTGAGGTACAGGGTATCTGACCTCCGGTTCTTCCCGGCGGTCCTGCACAGAGGACCGCCGCATTCACACCGAAGATATTCCCTCAGTGCGAGGGCTGGGCGCTTTTCCCGCCTGACGCAGCCCTCGGTTTTCTCCCTGATCTTCTCCTGCACAGCCCGGAAAGTATCACTGTCCAGGATAGGCGGATACCCGTCCGCTCCGGTGTAGCGGGGGTTCTCCAGCAGGCGCTTCACCTTGTGCTTGTTCCAGAGAAGGACCTCGGAACTGAACGGGATGCCGTCTCCGTTGAGGCTGGCGCTGATCTTCTGATAGGACGCTCCGGTGAGGTAAAGGGTAGTGATTCGCCGGACCGTCTCCGCCTCCTGGGGAACAACCGCCAGCTCACCCCGCTGGATTTGATAGCCGTATAAAATCTTCCGAATTGTCATCTGCGCACCTCCCGGATCTGCTCCGTCAATTCGATGCCCCCGTAGAGCCGGAAGCGGAGGCGGGTCGTGGATTCCGCTGTAATTCTCTCTACCAGATCGGCGAACAGGACTTCATCGAACCGCTCCAGCCGATTCGGGCCGCTGTGGATGAGGTCCGCCGTCTGGCGCAGGGTGTCCATGACCTCCTCGATGTCCTCGTTTTTTAGCAGACGGCGGCGTTCCCGCCGAAGCTCCGCCAGCTTAGCCTCGATATCCAGCAGCTTGGCGGAACAGGCGGCGGCGTCCAGCAATCCCTTTGCCTGGAGGACATTCACGTTATAGCTGCGCTCGGACTCCTCGGCGATAGCCCGGTTCACCGCCAGCATGGCGGGGTTGTCTCTTTGAAGGGCGTCATTCAGGTCACGGAGCTGGGCGAGGGCAGGCTTCAGAATGATGCCCTCATGGCGTTTCAGCTTATTGTACATCCGCACGAAAGCGGCGTAGATCTCTGCCTCCGGGATGCGGCCCATTGGACACTTTTGCGCTTGATAATTATGCGTCCTGCAGGCCCATGTCACATATCCGCTTTTGGTCTCTTTGCGGGAAAATATGGAGCCGCATTGACCGCAGCAGATGATTTTTGAAAACGGATACTGCTTCATTTTTCCTTTTGCTACAGACCGCCGCTGCAGGAGCCGGTTGGCTCGTTCAAAATCATCTTGTGATATGATAGCGGGATGGGTGACGGTTACATAGTATTGATCCTTTTCTCCCTCGTTTCTCTTTTTGACGAAGGGGAAGGAGTCTGTCGCCAGCGTTTTTTGGCAAAGTGTATCACCAATGTATTTTTCATTTCTGAGGATGTAGGCGATGGAGAAGACATTCCACTGCTCTTTTCCGTCCCGTGTGCGCAGGCCCATGGCAGTCAATTCACCGGCGATTTCTTCCGTGCTTTTTCCCGACAGATAGCGGGTAAAAATCATTTGGATCACCGCAGCTTCCTCAGTGCAGATTTCCAGATTCTTTCCGTCTTTGAGGCGATACCCGTATGGGGCCTTGCAGGTGATGAACTCGCCCCGCTCCATCCTCCGCTTATAGCTCTGCCGCTGGTTCTGCCCGATGGAGACCGATTCCTGCTGGGCCAGGGCGCCGGAGACGCTCACCATCAGTTCGGTGGTGAGCGTCTCCGTGTTGAGGTTCTCTTTTTCAAAGTAGACCGTGACCC
>ERZ808040.71-NODE-71-length-95548-cov-8.029192_pt1 | contig 95548 bp, 81 predicted proteins | sample MGYA00380191_ERZ808040 | MGnify/ENA primary metagenome ERZ808040 (study PRJEB31490, sample SAMN06133395) | mouse gut metagenome | isolation source: J6 | host: mice | place: China: Chengdu | collected 2015-05 ...
ACGGGAGCCACCGGGGCGACGGGAGCCGACGGAGTACCCGGAGCGACAGGCCCGACGGGAGCGACCGGGGCCACGGGAGCCGATGGAGTGCCCGGAGCGACAGGTCCAACAGGAGCCGCTGGTACGGGAGCTATCATTCCTTTTGCATCAGGGCTTCCGGTTTCTTTGACAACAATTGCCGGAGGGCTTGCAGGAATTCCCGCTTTTGTCGGTTTTGGAAGCAGTGCGCAAGGCCTTACGGTTTTGGGGGCAACGATTGATATCACAAATGCCAGCGGAACGCTTTCCAACTTTGCATTTCAGGTTCCGCGGGATGGTACCATTACTTCGTTCAGCGCATTTTTCAGCACTACGGTAGGCTTGTCCTTAATAGGTTCTACGGTTACGATAAGAGCGCAGATTTATCAGTCTACAACGCCAAATAATGTTTTTTCTCCGATTGCGGGAACGCAGATCAATCTGACGCCGTCACTTTCGGGAGTCGTATCCATTGGCACGCTGCTGAATGGTTCGCTTACAGGACTTAACATTCCTGTAACGGCTCAAACTCGGTTGATGCTGGTATTTTCAGCGACGGCAAGCGGAGTATCATTGCTCAATACAGTTGCGGGATATGCAAGCGCCGGTTTAAGTATAAATTAATGCAAGCGAAGCTGACATGGCGTGTCGGCAGCAAGGAAAAATGAAAACTTTATACAGCGGCTATCAAGCGGCGTTTCTTATTTTCGGCAGAGGAATAGGAATGCCGCTTTTTTTAAGCCGCATCATAGAGGCATTTCTTAACAAACTATTGGGGATAGTTCCAGGAATCTTATTGATAAAGGCTTGCTCTAATGCTAAGATACTTGATGTATAAATAGGAGTTGACAGCTTATAGAATAAAAAGAAGTTTTTAACGAAAGAGGTATGCTTACCAATGAAAAAAGACAGCCTGAAAGGCATTGTAACAGCATTAAAACAAGAAGACTGCGTCATATTGATAGGTTCAGGGATATCCGTGTGGTCGGGGTTGCCTTCCTGGAAATTATTATTGGACAAGCTGGCCGGTTTTATGGAGAAATGCGGGATAGACAGTTCCTTGGTAAAAAGAGAGATTGCGGGCGGGGATTTGCTGCAGGCGGCGAGCTATGGATTTGACCGGCTGACGAAGCCGCAGATTACCGATTTTATGACCAGTGCGTGTCATTACGGGGAAGCGGAGCCTCATGAGATACATAAAAAGATATTGGATTTGGGGGTAAAATGTTTTATAACGACCAATTACGATAAACTGATAGAAATGGGAATTGAAAAATGGCGGACAAAAGAGCCGGCCATGGTTGTCACCAACCGTCAGTTATCCGAGATGGGTAGGATATTACAGGCCAGGGCGGAGAATTTCGTTTATAAACCCCATGGGGATATTGAAGATGTGGAGAGTATTATTCTGACAAGGGAACAATACCGCTCTCTGCTTTTGCATGGCGAAAGGCATATGGCTCTGGAAACTTTGAAAACGCTGATGGTCAGCAGACCGCTTGTATGTATGGGGTTTGGGTTAAAAGATCCCGATTTCCTTTATATCAGGGATATTCTTTCCAATATTTATCAAGGAAACGTGAGAGACCATTATGCAATTATGGCAGATGTGGAAGAGGGAGAAGCCGATTATTGGGAAAGGCATTATGGCATCCATCTGGTAGGGTATGAAACAAGGATGGAGTCGGATGGTTCAAGAAGCCATGCCCCCTTGCTGGAATTGTTGGAAACGTTGCATGATGAATTGCATGGGATACTCTTGAAAGAAGAAAATGGTAAAAAAGAGCCGGATCGAACGCAGTCGGAAATAATTCTTGCATTGATGAGATATGCGGCAGGATTCCGTAAATATGAAAAAGCAGAGACGGAATTTGGAATACATATCTACCGGGATTCCATTCATACGAAGGGATTTTGCATAGACAAGTATAATGGAAGCCTTGTGGAAAGGTTTTTAACGGATAATGAAAGTCGTGCAGTACTGGTTGGAGCGCCGGGGGCAGGAAAAAGTTATGCGATGCGCAGGGCCGCCGCCTCCATAGCGCAGGAACTCAATGATAAATGCCTGGAAGGAAGCGGATTTTCAGATAAAACCATGCCTTTTGCAAAGAACATGGATTTTCGTCAGATCGTCGTGCCGGTATATATCGATTTGAAACTATATGACGGCGATCTGGAGGGAATGATCGAAAAAGAATTTTCAAGGACGCTGCCGTCAGAGAAAGTGATTGGAGAATGCCGGTGTAAAATTTTTCTGGATTCTTTTAATGAGATGCCGAAGCAATATTGGGATAACGGAAAGTATTTGGAGGACTTTAAAAAGGTATTTGCCGGATCGAAACATGCGGTGGTAGTAGGATCAAGAACTGCAGACGGTCTGGAAGCTTTTGGATTTCCTATCTATGTCCTGGACGAGATTGACAAGGATACGATCCATACGGAATTGGCGAAAAGGGGAATGACGATAGAGTTAAATAAGGTGATGCAGGGAATTCTCAGTAAGCCTTTTTACTTCCAGTATATGATCAGCGGAAAAATAGATATAAAGAATATTTTGCAGCCGAAGCATTTTTACAGGGAGTTTTTTTGGAATCTGCAAAAGGATTTTGCGGATCGATTTGGGAGAAGGGCAGAAATCGGAAAAGCTTTGTCTTCAGCGGCTTACCGGGCGCTGGATGCCGGCATTGAGGCCTTTCCTGCCGGATTTATATATGAAGGAATGGATGCGCAGCATATTGTTCAGGAAATGAGAGAGAAAGAGGAGATCGTAAACTGGCTGATTTATAAGGGAATTATAGTTCCGCACAGCAATGGAACAATAACGTTCGTACATCAGACGATCACGGAATATCTGGCAGCAAAGGAACTGATGGGGATTTATTGGAGGGATCAAACAATAATTCGTGAGAAAGTAAAGTGTTACCGCTGGGATCAGGCTGTATTTTTTATGATGAACCTGCTTCCGAATGATCGGGTGGAAGAATTCATAAACCATTTATTTTCCATTGATTTCGAACTGGTTCTCCGGTCTGTTCAATATATGGAGTTTCAAAGAGAGGAAGTGATTCGGCGGATTTTAGAAGAGATTGCAGAAAACAGAGAAATAAGGCTCCGGCATGAAGATGGAATCCAGGATTGGCTGGAATACGATCTGCGGATTTCGGAGGAGAATGAAAAAAGAATACAAAGGATTATAGGCTTAGGCGGCCGTATTGGCGGCTCGGCGGCATGCTGTTTATGGAAATTAAAAGGGGATGCTGTCAAGGATGAATTGATGGAACTGCTTTTCCGGCGTGCGGCGGATAATTTTTTTTGTGAAGGGTTAGGCAAAATTTTAAGTCAAATCGTAGAGGAGCCGGATTTGAAGGCACTGCTGGAAATGGCTGATCATATTCAGAAAATAAGTACAACAAGAGGGCTGGACAGCAGGGAATTCAGTGGATTTATTTCTGCATTGGGTCTTATCATGCAAAAATTTGAGGAAAACTATGTTCTGGATATCGTGGCGAAACGTTCGGAATCTGCAGAATTACCGGCCATACGCAGCAAAATTTTCTGTGCATACCTAGGGAAAAAGAAAACGGCGTTAAGCTTTGTGATGGTGGTGCATTTATTAACGATGGGATATAGAGAGGCACCGGCAACGATGTACCTTTTAATGATTGTTTGTGAAGAAGAACTGCCGTGGGACATTATAACAAAGGAGCATATCGACCGATTGGCCGATTGCCTGTATGGTCATGTGTATGCATTCCACGCTTTACAGGAGATTCTGAAAAACAGGACTGATCTGCGGGATTATGTAAAACAAAAAGCGGAATTCTATGATATGCTGACCAGGGCAGCGGTTCTGGCCAGCATAGGGACGGAAAACCAGGCGGAAGTTTTTCAGATATTGAAATGGCTGCCTTTTGCAAAAGAAGAGGAAGAGGGATGGGAGATACCGTTTTATGAATTGCTGGGTGAGATGGAGCTGGTCTGGAGAGGAAGGGAAAATTTGTTTGCGCAGCTTCTGATGCTGAAAAAGCCGAAGCTGTTGTCAGGGCTGATGGGTAGTTCTCTGCCGCCTAAAATAAAAGGATTTCGAAGATGTGAAATAAAAAATATCGATTGGTGGCTGGATTGGATAGAGGAATTGGAACAGGATAAAACCGGCAGATGGAGAGAATGGCAGTCAATGCAGATAGCAGGATTTTTGACCCAATATACAGGTTCAAAGACCAAAGCAGAATTTTTGGAGAGATTTAACAACAGGAACTGCCCGCATAGACAAATATTGCTGAAATATATTATTCCTAAATTGGAAACACGATCGGATGATTTTAATGAAGACGGGATAGAGTATATTTTGGAAGATTTAAAGAAAAATTTGCATTGGGACGGCTTCAGGCATCACTTCCTGGCGCGTGCCGCCGATGAAACATTTATTCGGGGAAAATTGATACCGTTATTGGAAGAAACGGACGGGGTCTTTAAAAATAACCTTTTAGATATTATCAAAACAGCGGGCAAGGAGCATGGGAAAAGATATCTTGTATAAAAAGGAGAGGTTCCAAAGATACCAGCTCGTGGTTCAGGACAATCCCGTTGCCGCCGTCGCATACCATATTGGCAAAGCCAAGGGACTTCCTGATGTTTTCTTCTTCCCTTTCCATAGTTGTCCCAATCCACATAAATAAAGCCGTAACGCTTGCTCATTTCCGAAGAAGAGCAGAGGATAATATCGAGAGGGTTCCATGCGTAATAGCCGCGCAGATCAACGCCGTCTTTAATCAATGCCGTCTTTAATCAATGCTCTGTCCCTTTTGGCGTCCCCTCCCATGGCGCTGATAAAAATTGATTTCCGTGCCGAATACGCGGCGGCGCTTGTTGGGATTCCGAAAGAATGGTATGATAAATAGACTTACCAGCCTTGGACTGATAGAAACGACGGAAGGCTCCGGTAAATGATTTTTGGAAACGGAGGAAATAGTATGTTTGCAGATTATCATGTGCATACGGAGTTCAGCGATGATTCCGTATACCCGATGGAACAGGTCATAAAGGACGCCATAGAGATGAAAATGAATGAGATTTGTTTTACGGATCACGTGGATTATGGAATCAAAGAGGACTGGGACTGCGGACATCCCATTGCATACCGTGGGGAAGAACCGCTTGCGAATGTGGATTACCCGAGGTATTTTGCAAAAATAGAGGAGCTTCGGCATATTTATGGCGGACGGATCGCGATAAAGGCGGGGCTGGAATTCGGCATGCAGATGCATACGATTCCGCAGTATAGGGCTTTGGTGGAAAAGTATCCTCTTGATTTTATTATCTTGTCGGTACATCAGGTGGAAGACCAGGAGTTCTGGACTCAGGACTTCCAGAGAAACAGGAGCCAACAGGAATATAATGAACGATATTATGGGGAAATGTTCGATCTCGTAAAGTCCTGTAAGGATTACAGCGTACTGGGGCATATGGATCTGATTGTACGCTACGATGAAAAGGGCGTATATCCGTTTGAAAAGGTCGAAGGGATGGTTTCAGAGATATTAAAAACTGTCATTGCGGACGGAAAGGGGATAGAGCTGAACACGTCGTACCGCAGATATGGTTTGAAAGATACGACGCCTTCCATGGATATATTGAAAAGATACCGGCAGCTGGGCGGAGAAATCATCACGATTGGAAGCGACAGCCATGCACCGGCCCATCTGGGAGCCGGAATCGAAGAAGCAAAGCGGATTTTGGAAGGCTTGGGATTCCGGTTTTTCTGCACTTATGAAAAAGGAGAACCGGTGTATCACAGCCTGTAACGCGCGCAGGGAATGGCGGTGGAAAATGAATATTTGCGGAACTGAAAAAGAAACCATGAAATTGTAAAAGAAACGGGCGGAAATGGAAAGCGCCGTTGGTAGATGTTTAATCTCATGCCGTTTATAATTTATGTAAATTAAGAAACAGGAGGTAACGGATATGAGTTTAGGAAACAGTTTATTTAACGCCCGGAAAAAAAGCGGGCTGTCCCAGGAAGCGGTGGCGGAAAAACTGGGGGTGAGCAGACAGACGATTTCGAAATGGGAAACCGATGAAACTTTACCGGATATCCGTCAGTCCAAAAGACTTGCGGTTCTCTATGGACTGACTTTGGATGAGTTGATCGATTTTGATGCCGATGTCAAAGAACTGGAAGAGGTGGTCAGGAACACTAGCGAAGAAACCCAGCAAAAGGTGGACTGGACGAAGCTATGGGCGGAGAAATATCCTGTTTTGGATTCGTATAAGCAGGAAGTAAAAACGGAGGAATATGTAGAAAAATTAAATGAGCTGCTTCGGAAGCTGAAGCAGGACTATGGTTATCATGAATTGGATTCTTTTCTTGTATTGAAAGATATTCTGGCAGGGCTTTGGACTATAAAGCAATAGAAAAATTCATAGGGGTATGGTAAGATAATGTAACAGAGAAATCGTAGATGGAACTGTTACAGAATCATTGCAGTTATAACAAAAGCGAGGAAAAAGTATGTACGAATGTCCGAATTGCGCGGGGAATTTGAAATTTAATATCGCCCGGCAGCAGTTGTACTGTGAATATTGCGATACCCAGGTGGATCCCTACAGTTTTCATAAAGAAAAGGATGCAGGAGAGGAGTCGCCGGGAGAGTACGAGGCAACGGTTTTCACCTGCCCGCAGTGCGGGGGAGAGATCGTCAGCGAGGATACCACGGCGGCTACTTTTTGCAGTTTTTGCGGGGCGGCTGCCATTTTAGACAGCCGCATCAGCAAAAAACGGTGCCCGGAATATATCATCCCTTTTACCAAAACAAAGGAGGATTGCAAGGCCGCTTATGGAAAAATGCTGAAACGGGCTATTTTTGCGCCGAAAAAATTGAAGGATGAAAATCTGATCGAAAAATTCCGGGGGATTTATATGCCTTATTGGGTGTATTCTTTTGAAAAAAAGGAAAAGATTGCATTTCCGGGCAAGAAAACGCACAGGAGAGGGGATTACCTGATCATTGACCACTATATGCTGGACTGTCAGGTAGAGGAAGCGTATCAGGGATTGGCCTACGATGCATCGTCTGCTTTTTCGGACAGTTTGAGCGGTGCCATAGCCCCTTTCGATTTGAAGCGCAGAAAAGATTTTACGCCCTCTTTTTTAAGCGGGTTTTATGCGGATACAAACGATGTGGAAAAATATGCCTATCTGTCGGAGGCGGAGGATATCGTTTTGCAGGATGCCAGCCGGGTTCTCGCAAAAGATCCCGTATGCAGGAAATATCATGCGGGGCAGGGGGAGGGAGCATATATACTGCGCAATGCCCTGCGTCCTTCCGATCAATCGGCCGAACTGGCCATGCTGCCGGTCTGGTTCTTATCTTATAGGAACGGAGAAAGGATCAGCTATGCCGTGGTAAACGGTCAGACAGGAAGGGCGGCGGCCGATCTGCCGGTGGACGGGAAAAAATATCTGGCGGGTTCTTTTCTTCTGGCTGTACCGCTGTTTTTCCTGTTGAATCTGCTCTTAACGATTACGCCGGGAAAGATATTGATGATTGCAGCGCTGCTGGCATTTTTATGCATTCTGATCTCCAACAGGCAGATTTCTCATATTTTGGACAGAGAGTCTGGGGCGGACGACAAGGGGCTTGCTTCCGTAAGATCCGATTTCGGAACGGGTAATTCCGGCTGGCAAAGAAGAAAGCATGTTAGTAATCTATGGGACAACGGAATAGGGAAGATGCTCCTGATTATGATTTTGTTTCCTGTAACTACGCTGATACCGGCCCTTTTGGCACCTATGATAGTCGGAGGCGGCGCTTGGGGTATTTTCGGTATCATGGCGGTGGTGGCAGTTGTATTGAGCATGAACCTGGTGGTTTCTGTTTTCAGCGGCGGACGCAGGGGGAGGAACTTGGGGAAAAAAGTTTTTGGAGGCGGGCATTTCAGGGAAAAGCGGCCTGTTTTGATAAAACCTTTTGGGGGTATTGTACTTGCGGCGGTTATTCTTATCATAGATCCGGTTTCCGACTGGTTTTACTATATAGGAGCGTTCGTCTGCATGGGCACGGTGTTATGGGCGATTATGGATATTATCAAACAGCATAATATGCTTGCCACGCGGAAGCTGCCTCAGTTCAATAAGCGGGGAGGTGACGAAATTGCATAGAGCGGCGGATAAGGAAAAGTGCGGGGGACGGCAGTCCGATTCAGGGAAAAAATTTTATGTGGGATGGTTTTTTCGGGTTTTATATGCCCTTGCGCTGTTTCTCGGAGGAATATTATTTGCCGGGACGGGTCAATGCTACGGTCAGGAAAGCCTCCAGGAAAACGTATTTTATACGAACCAGGATACGGAATACCGGGTGCTGATCGAGGATGGGGCGGAATTGCTGACAGAAGAAGAGCGCCTGGAACTGGCTCTGGAGATGCAGGGAATTACAGCATATGGAAGTGCGGCGTTTGTAACGGTCGAAAACAATGATTTTTCCACGGAAAGTTTTGCCAGGGATTATTATATGGATCGGTTTGGCACGGACAGCGGCACGGTGTTTGTGATCGATATGGACAACCGGAACATATGGATACATAGCGATGGGGCGGTTTACAGGGTGGTTACGACGGCTTATGCCAATACGGTGACGGATAATGTGTATCGTTATGCGTCGCGCGGGGATTACTATGAATGCGCCAAAGAGGCTTTCGGGGAAATCCAGGCGTTGCTGGATGGACAGAGGATAGCGCAGCCTATGAAATATATCAGCAATGCCCTTCTGGCGATGATTCTTGCGCTGCTTGCCAACTTTGGCCTGGTTATCTGTTTTACCCGGCTGCGTAAGCCGGGAGGAAACGCTGTGCTTGCCAATATTCACAGAAGATTTACCTATTCGGAGATTCGTGCGGTTCATACCCACCAGTCGGAAATCTATGATCCGGTTTCCAGCGGAAGCGATGGGGGGAGCAGCGGGGGAAGCGGAGGCGGAGGAAGCAGTGGAGGCGGCAGCAGCGGAGGCGGAGGCGGACACAGCTTTTAAGGAGAAGAGATGAAAAAAGGTTTATATAGATTAGAGACATATTACCAACAAAGCGCAACAGAAAGCGAAAAAGAGGTTTTAAGATTTTTGCTTCATCGGACGAGGGAAGCCATTGAAACGGATATTCATACTATGGCCAAAAAATGTTTTTGCAGCCCTGCGACGATTGTAAGAATCTGTAAGAAAAATGGTTTCTCCGGTTTTAAAGAATTGAAACAGGCGCTGGCAAATGACATTCATTTTTCCGAACAACTGATGCAAGTCAATCTGGAGGCATCCTCCGATGAGAAGATTCCGAATATTGTGGCAAAGGTTTTGAATGCGAATATTTTAGCGATTCAAAATATATATCATTTGCTGGATTTTGATGAATTGGGCAGGATCGTTGCGCTTCTGCTGTCCAGCCGATATATTTACTTATATGGAATCGGGGCAAGCTTTCTGGTGGCTAAGGATTTTCAGCAAAAACTGGAGCGCATTAATAAGAGAACTTTTCTATATGAAGATATCCATTTGCAGCTGGTAAGTTCTACAAATTTGGAAAAAGGCGATGTTGCAATCATCATTTCCTATTCCGGCTTAACAAAGGAAATGATTGAGATTGCAAAAAATATAAAAATGTGCGGCGGTAAAATCATTGCGATTACTCAATATGGGCCGAATAAACTTTCTTCTATAAGCGATTATCATCTTTTTGTGCCTACGCTGGAGAAATCATTGCGGATCGGCGCGAGTTCCAGCAGAGTGTCCCAGCTTTCGATCGTGGACATCGTATATAATACTTATCTTTCCTTGGAAAAGGACAAATCTATGGAAAAAATACTTTCCACAAATAAGCTTTTAGAGAAAAAAGAAGAAGAATAAGATTCCTTAAAGAATAAAAACAGAATAAAAGTCTCCGGTTGATAGATAATGATGAAATACGGAAGTATTTTCCGGGCAAAATGTTTCACAATGAGAAACAAAGTTTCATAAAACACCATGAATATTGTAAATAAATGAGAAAAAGTTTACAGTGTTATCAGGAGGTAAACGAATATGGTAGATTTAAGCAAGATGTCAACGGAAAGGGTAAATCCCAACACTACGGAATTCAGTTCTATGGGCATTCGTGAGGCAATCAGGGTCATGAACCAGGAGAACTATTATTCTGTGAAATGTATTGAGCAGCAGTTCGATGTGCTGGAAAAGGTAATCGAGACGACCAGCGAGGCATTGGAACGAGGCGGCAGGATTATTTACACAGGGGCAGGAACGAGCGGCAGACTCGGTTTATTGGATGCGGTGGAATGTCCGCCGACTTTTGGAGTCGATGATAATACCGTGATGGGGCTTATCGCGGGAGGAAGAGATGCCTTTGTGGAAGCGGTGGAAGGAGCGGAAGACTCAAAGGAACTTGGAGCAGAGGATTTGAAGAAAATCGGCCTGAATGAAAAAGATGTTGTCATAGGACTGGCGGCGAGCGGAAGAACGCCTTATGTGATCGGAGGACTGGAATATGCGAAGGAAGTAGGGGCAAAGTATTGTGCCATCGTATGCAATAGAGGCAGCGAGATCAGCAAAATCTGTCCATTGACTGTCGAGGCGGAACCGGGGCCGGAAGTATTGACCGGATCGACCCGTTTAAAGGCAGGAACCACTACCAAGCTCATTCTGAATATGATCAGTACGATCAGTATGATTCGCATCGGGAAGATTTATAAGAATTATATGGTCGATGTGAAAATGTCAAACGAAAAGCTGATAACAAGGGGAACCAATATTGTTGCCGAGGTAACGGGCTGCTCTGCGGATGAGGCCAAAAAGGCGTTGTCCAGGTCGGGAGGACGAGTCAGAACGGCGATTGTGATGATATTGTTGGGATGCGAAAAAGAAGAAGCTGAGAAAGCTTTGGAGAAAGTGAACGGACGCATTCAAAATCTGGTGAAGGAGGAATGGAAATGACCAATTCGGAACTTGCCAGAGCAATCGTCGATCTGCTGGGCGGTAAAAATAACGTGGTAAAAGCTGCTCATTGTATGACAAGGTTAAGAGTGGCGTGCAAAGACGGGAGTCTCGTCCAGGCCAATGAAATCAAAAAGCTGGACGGCGTTCTTGGATTAGTAGCCGAAGGAAATAATTATCAAATCGTTTTAGGGCCGGGAAAGGTGAAAAAAGTCACCGATATATGCATCGAAGACTTAGGATTGCCGCGGAATGCGGATGATGCAGGGTGGAAAGCTAATAAAGAAGAAATAAAAAGTAAACAGAAACAAAGCAGGATGAAAGATATCATGAAATTGATATCGGAAATATTTGTTCCCATTATTCCGGCCATTATCGCCGCCGGATTGTTCAATGGATTTGGAAGTTTGCTGAGCCAGTTGATTACGGATGGCGTTGTGTCTGGCAGCGTTTTCGTGATGCTGCAGCTGATCCTTTCATTGCTGGGAAGCGCTTTTCTTGGGTATTTTGCGATATATACGGGCATTCGCGCCGCAGAGGTATTCGGAGCAACTCCCGCTTTTGGAGGCATCATCGGCGGGATCAGCATTGGAGCGAATATTGTTGAAATTTCAAAAATGATCGGCCTGTATAATGAAGAGGTTCCTTTGGAGTCGGTATTGACTACGGGAAAGGGAGGCATTATAGGAGTTATTTTCGGAGTGTGGATTTTATCGGTGATTGAAAAGAACATTCGGAAAAGAGTTCCCGATGTTTTGGATTTGATCGTTACCCCTTTTACTTCGCTTTTGATTTCGGGCATTATATTTATCTTCCTTATTATGCCGATAGCAGGATTTGTAAGCGATGGGCTGGTTTCTGTCCTGACGGTAATCATCAATTCCACGAATCCAGTCATCCGTATTGCCAGCGGATTTTTGTTAGCGGCTTTGTTCCTGCCGATGGTTTTGCTTGGGCTGCATCATGGGCTGATTCCCATTTATGCCGTACAGTTGGAACAAATGGGCGGTGTGTCCCTGTTTCCGGTGCTTTCCATGGGCGGTGCAGGACAGGTTGGAGCGGCGATCGCTATTTATCTGATGGCGAAAAAAGCCGGCAATAACAGAATGAAAGGAATCATTACGGGAGCGCTGCCGGCTGGTTTCCTTGGAGTCGGGGAACCATTGATTTACGGTGTTACGCTGCCGATGGGGAAACCTTTTATTACGGCCGGCATCGGGGCTGGATTCGGCGGGGCATATATTATGCTGACTCAGGTGATGGCGAACGCATGGGGGCCGAGCGGTCTGGTGGCGATACCTTTGATGCAGGGAACCTCGGGAATGCTTCATTTTTTGATCGGTTTAGTGATTGCTTATGCCGGTGGTTTTATCGTGACGAGTCTCTTTATCAAAGAAAGAGATGTGAAAGAAGGGGACGGCGATACGGAAGAGGAACAGGGTGTTGTTAAGGTGGCTTCCTCGATTTTTGCTCCGGTAGATGGAAGATGTATTCCTTTGAGCGAAGTCAATGACGAGGTTTTTTCAAGTCTGATGATGGGTGACGGAGTTGCGTTCCGGTTCGAGGGCGATCAGGTGTGCGCCCCTTATGATGGAAAAATTTGTATGATTTCCGAGACGAGACATGCGTTTGGAATGGTGAATGATGATGGCGTGGAGATATTGATCCATATCGGCCTGGATACGGTGAATCTGAAGGGAGAAGGATTTAAAGTATTGGCAGAAGAGAATCAGGCGGTGAAAAAAGGAACTCCGGTGATCGAACTGGACAGGGGATTCTTTAACGATAAAGGAATTGACCTCACAACGCCAATGATCGTAACCAATGGCGAAGGTATGGAATTGGAAAAGTTTACGGACAGGGAGATGAAAAAAGGAAGTACGATAGCGATTTGCTGCAGGAACTAAACGTTGCGGAATAAGGTTGACATGGCGGAGCGCCTCCTGTATGATTCAGGAAAGCGGTACCGGGATCGGAAATAAAATATATCCCGGAAAATATAAGGAGGTCGCGGCCATGCGGATTTTAATTGCCGAGGATGAGGAGGAACTTGCAAAAGGGCTGAAATTCCTGCTGGAAAAAAATAAGTTTTCCGTCGATGTGGTTCATGACGGGACGGAGGCCTTGGACAGCATGCGCTGTTCCGAGTATGATGTGGTTGTGCTGGATATTATGATGCCGGGAATAAACGGTTTGGATGTGCTGGGATATATCAGGAAGAATAAATCGAAAGTGCCGGTACTGATGCTGTCGGCCATGGCGGAAATCGAAGACCGGGTGGCCGGGCTGGAGGCGGGTGCTGACGATTATCTGCCGAAACCCTTTGCGAGCAGGGAATTCATCGCGAGGGTGAAAGCGCTTTCGCGCAGAAATGCCGGATATGAGGACATTGTTTTATCTTTCGGGGATGTGCGCCTGGACTGCAACAGGTATGAACTGGAGTGCGGGTCGGAAACCGTGCGTTTAAATAATAAGGAATTCCAATTAGCGGAATTATTTATGCGGCATCCTCATTTCATTTTTTCCACGAACCATCTGATGGACAGGATTTGGGGGCAGGATGCACAGACGGATATGAGCGTGGTATGGACTTATATCGGATTTGTACGTAGGAAACTCCGGCAGATAGGGAGCAGCGTTGAGATACGGACAGTCCGCGGCGCCGGATATTCGTTGGAGGAAACGGCATGTTGAAAAAAATGAGGCGGCGGTTCATCGTGGCAGCGATGACAGCCTTCGGAACGGTCATGCTGGTTCTGGTAACGGTGATCAATATAGTGAATTACTGCCAGACCACGTGCAGACAGGATGAGCTGGCGGAAAATCTTCTGCGCCATGAGCGAAGCGCCTACGCAGAGCCGCAGAAACCGCCGCCGCCCTTTGCGGATATACGCGGCGGAGGGCCGGAAGCCGAATTTACCACCCGTTTCTTTGTGATGTACTGCGGGCCGGGCGGGGATATACAGGTGGTTTCGAGAGAACATATTGCATCCATTGATGAAGAAACGGCGAGGGAATATACGGAAGAAGTATTGAAAAAAGGAAAAGAAAGAGGATACTACGGGGATTACCGGTATCGTGTGGACAGAGAAGAAGCAGGAATGACAGTGTTGTTTTTGAACGCATCCCATGCACTGCAATTCATGAAATCCTTGCTGCTGGTATCTCTGGCAATAGGAAGCGGCAGCATTTTGCTGGTTTTTATATTAGTTGTATTTTTCTCGCAGTATGCCATCAAGCCTTATGTGAAAAATATAGAACGGCAGAAACGGTTTATTACGGACGCCAGTCATGAACTGAAGACGCCGATTACGTCGATCGCCACCAGTGCGGATATTGCGGCTATGGAATACGAAGGGGATGAATGGATTTCCAATATCAGGAAGCAGACGGCGCGTCTGGCCAGACTGGTAAACGAGCTTGTGGCATTGTCGAGATTGGATGAAGAGATGCCGTTTCCTGAAAAAAACTGGTTTTCCTTAAGCGATGCGGCGTGGGAGGCGGCAGAACCGTTCGGCGTTCTCGCAAAAGCAAAAGGAAAAAAATATTTTCAGGAGATAGAAGAGGGGATGGCGCTGTATGGGGACCGGGATTCCATTCAACAGATGATATCCATTCTTCTTGACAATGGGATAAAATATTCCGGGGAATGCGGAGAGGTTCATCTGTATATTTATCACAGGCGGCGGAAGATATATATAGAAGTATCCAATACATGTGATTTGCCGGATATATCCGGTTTAGACAGACTGTTCGATCGTTTTTACCGTTTGGATGCATCCAGATCTTCCCATAGCGGAGGCAGCGGAATCGGGCTTTCCATGGCACGGGCGATTGCGGAAGCCCATGGGGGAAGGATCGGTGTGGAGAGCGAAGGCGGAAAAAGCATTTGCTTTCAGGTTGTTTTGGCAGGAACAGTAAACGGAAAACAGAGCAAGCAGTAAGACAAGTGACAAAACAAACAGAAAAAGAAGGACAGCAAGCCGGGAATCGAAAGACAGATTTCCGGCTTTTGTTTTGAAATGTTCAGAAAAAATACACAGATCATTTTAAGTACATTTCAGGAAGCACGATTATACTTGCCCTATGGTCGGGCAAGCAAATCCGCGCTGCTTTGTCCGGCCGGTTACAAACAAAGCGAAAGGGAGGCAGCAGGAATGGAACAAAAGAAATTTCGCCATGAGCTGAAATATGGGATCGGGTATTTGCAGTATCTGGAATTGAGAAACCGTTTACGGGCCGTTATGAGGCCGGATGCAAATACGAATGCCGATGGCCGGTATTTAGTGCGGAGCGTCTATTTTGACAACTATGAAGACAAGGCGCTGCGGGAAAAAATAAACGGCATATCCGAAAGGGAAAAATTCAGGATCCGATATTATAACGATGATCTTTCCTATATTGTGCTGGAAAAAAAGATCAAGGATCATGGTCTGTGCAAGAAATTGGACGCGGAGATCACGGAAGAGGAATGCCGGCAATTATGGAAGGGCAGTTTGGGGTGGATGAAGATACATCCTTCGCCGCTGGTACGGGAACTATATGCCAAAATGCGCTATCAGATATTGCGTCCAAGAGTACTCGTATCCTATGTGCGGGAACCTTATATTTACTCTGCCGGCAATGTAAGGATTACTTTTGATTCCCACATCCGCACCACATTGTACCACAGAGATTTTCAGGAAGACAGGGTGGTGGACATCGATACCGCTGATCGGCCGGAGGATATGATATTGGAAGTAAAATACGATGCCTTTTTGCCGGAGGTGATCCGCGGCATCGTGCAAATGAGAGGGCTGCGGCAACAGGCTTTTTCCAAATATACGGTTTGCCGGCGGTTCGGATAAAGAAATGGAGGAGAGCATTAATGACATTTAACGATATTTTTCGATCAAGTTTTCTGGAGAACGTAACGGAGTTTTCTGCTATTGATACGCTGATAGGGATGGTTTTTGCCGCTGTCATCGGACTATTTATTTTTTCCGTTTATCAAAAGACATTTCATGGAGTGATGTATTCTTCGGGCTTTGCACTTGCTCTTGTGGGGCTTTGCCTCGTGACAACGCTGGTTATTATGGCAGTGACATCCAACGTAGTTCTTTCCCTGGGCATGGTCGGCGCCCTTTCCATCGTGCGCTTTCGGGCGGCAATCAAGGAGCCGATGGAGATCGTCTATTTATTCTGGGCGATAGCGACGGGCATTGTAATCGGAGCCGGGATGATTCCGCTTGCGGTGATTGGATCGGCGATCATAGGAGTGATATTGCTTCTGTTTGCCAACCGTAAAGTACATGAGAACCCTTATATCCTGATTTTAAATTGCAGCGATGAAGAGGCAGAGGAAGCAGCGCTCGGGCTGATCGGGAAAGAAGTGAAACGGTTTGCAGTCAAATCAAAGACGGTAAACAGCGGTGGTATTGAGTTGACGGCAGAAATTCGGCTGAAAGATGCGGCGACCGGTTTTGTCAACAGGCTTGAAGAGATGGAGAGCATAGGAGAAGTGACGCTCGTAAGCTATAACGGGGAATATATGTCCTGATTTTTGGAAAAGGAGGCTTGCGGTGATTACATATAAACATATAACAAAGATCATTGGCGTAGTTATGGCAGCTGCCGTGGCGGTTTGCTTTCTGGCCATGGTGTTTTCGGAGGACTGGCTGGAAACGTTTGGAGGAAATGTCGTGTCGATGCGGTATGAATCGGAATTGTTTGCCGGCGATGAGGTTATGAGGATCGATGTTCAGATGGAGGAGAAGGACTGGGAGGATATGCTTGCCAATGCCGTTTCGGAGGAATATTATTCCTGTAATATAGAAATCAACGGCGAAAAAATATACCATGTGGGCATCCGGCCCAAAGGAAATACCAGCCTCTCCGCGATCGCCATGGATCCTGAAACCGACAGATTCAGCCTGAAACTGGAATTTGACCATTATGTGGAGGGACAGACATGCTTCGGTTTGGATAAACTCATTCTGAATAACAATTATGCGGATGCCACAAATATGAAAGAGGCCATTGTTTATGATATGTACCGTTATCTTGATACGGACGCGTCCTTGTACCATTATGCCGAGGTTTCGGTGAACGGCGAATATTGGGGAGTATATTTGGCTCTGGAAGCCATAGAAGACAGTTTTTTATTAAGAAATTATGGCACGGAAGATGGCGGGCTTTATAAACCGGAAACTATGGATATGGGAGGAGGGCCTTCCGGAAGGCGGGATATGCCGGAACCTCCGGGAGACATGTCGGAACTGCCAGAAAATATGCCGGAACCGCCGGGTGACATGTCGGAATTGCCGGAAGATATGTCAGGACTGCCAGGAAATATGCCGGAACCGGCCACGGATGGGAAGGAAGAGTTGGCCCGTGAAGAAGAGATTCCCATGCGTCCTCCGCAATATCTTACGGATGACGGCGAAAAAGAAAGGTTCCCCATGGGGGGCGGTAAAAGAGGGCCGTCGATGGAAAATGGAGGGGCGGATTTGAATTATACGGATGACGAACTGGATAGTTATTCTGCCATATGGGAAGGCAGTAAAACGAATACCGGCAAACAGGATTACCGAAAAGTCGTCACGGCTTTGAAAAATATAAGCGGGGGAACGGAGTTGGAAGAATATCTCGATGTGGATAATGTGCTAAAATATATGGCGGTACATACATTTTCCGTAAATATGGACAGTCTTTCGGGAAATATGGCTCATAATTATTATTTATATGAATATGATGGGAAGCTGAATATTCTTCCGTGGGACTACAATCTGGCTTTTGGCGGCATGGGAGTGCAAAACGCCTCCGAGATGATCAATAAAGCGGTCGATACCCCCTTCCAGGGAACGGAATTTTTTGATATGCTGTTAGAAAACGAAGAGTATCTTTCGATTTACCATGAATATTTGCGGCGTTTGGCGGAGGAATATGTGCTGGGAGGAAAGTTTGAGGAAACCTTCCGCCGCATTCGGAACCAGATCGATGCCCTGGTGGAAGCAGATCCCACCGCATTTTATTCCTATGAAGAATATGATACGGCTGCCGATATGCTTTATCTGGCCGTTATGCTGCGGGCGGAGAGCATAAAGGGGCAGCTGGACGGAACGATACCTTCCACGGAGGAAGGTCAAAGGGCGGATTCTTCCTGTATGGTGGATGCATCGGACGTTGACTTGGAGCGCATGGGAACATTTGATATGGGAAGAAAATTCGGCGAAAGCAGGGGGGAAAGAAAATGAGATTAAAAAATGTATTGGTCGTAGTGGGAAATATGGATAGGGCGGTTGCCTTTTATAAAGAATTATTCGGACTGAATGTAATTCTGGACAGGAATGAGAATGTCATGATGACGGAAGGACTCGTTCTTCAGGACAAGAAGGCATGGGAAAAGTTTACCGGAAAAAAAGTGATTTCGGAGAATAATGCTTCGGAGCTTTATTTCGAGGAGGCGGACATAGAAGGCTTTGTAAAGAAGCTGGAAGCATATCGGGAACCGGTTCTTTTCGCGAACCGGCTGACGGAAGATCCTTGGGGGAGGAAAATAGTTCGGTTTTACGATCCTGACGGAAACCTGATCGAAGTGGGTACGCCGGCGAAAGAGCGGGGGTAGAACAACGGATGCGTTCAACCAAAAGGACGTTCTTTCGGTGTGGCCGGTTGGTGATAATGTCACGGAAGTTCCAAAAAGAGTCTGTTATGCTGGTATCCAATGAGAGAAAAGGCAGGTTTATCCATATGGAAACTAGAATGAAAAAGAAAAGAAAGGCTTGCGTAAATGTAAATGAGTGCGTTGCCTGTGGCTGTTGTGTGAAGGTCTGTCCGAAAGGAGCGATTCAAATCAGGAAAGGAATTGCAGCGGATGTCGATTGGGAAAAATGCGTGGGCTGCGGGATGTGTGCCAGGGAATGTCCGGCATCGGCTATTGAAGTTCAGGAGGTACAGGTATGAAAAAGCATTGGTATGATTATATGTGGATCGTATCCCTTACCTATCTGATACTGGGATTTTTTAATATCCTGTTTGCATGGCTGGGGCTGTTATGTTTCTTTATTCCGCTTTTGATTTCCATTGTCGGAGGAACGAAAGGGTATTGTAACCGTTATTGCGGCAGAGGGCAGTTATTCGGCCTGGTAGGCGGACGTTTCGGGCTGTCGAGAAAAAAGGATATCCCGAAATGGATGAAGCGCAAATGGTTCCGTTATGGTTTTCTGATCTTCTTTTTTATTATGTTTTTTCAGATGCTCTGGAATACGTATCTGGTGTTTGCCGGTGCAAGTGGGCTGAAGCAGGTGGTGACTTTACTGTGGACATGGAAACTGCCGTGGCATTGGGCATATCATGGAACCTTGTTCCATCCGGGCGTTGCCCAGTTTGCTTTTGGCTTTTACAGCGTGATGCTGACTTCTACCGTTCTCGGATTTATTACAATGATTCTGTTTAAGCCCCGTAGCTGGTGTGTATACTGTCCGATGGGAACGATGACCCAGTTGATTTGCAGAGTGAGAAACGGAAAATGACGGATCCGATGGCGAGGATCCAATCAATAAATAGAAAGATACAAAGGACAGGAATACCATAAGGAGGTATGGGCATGGCTTTATTTGATTTTTTGAAAAGTAATGATATCAACGAGGGAGTGAAGGAATACGAGGGCGTTGCAGGGGCAGTTCTTCTGGATGTCCGTACTCCGCAGGAGTACAGGGAGGGACATATTCCCGGGAGCAAGAATATTCCATTGCAGTCTTTGGAAGGAATAAGCGGCGTGGTTTCCCAAAAGGACGCTCCTGTTTTTGTATATTGCTATTCGGGGAGCAGAAGCCGTCAGGCGGCGGGAATGCTCAATAAAATGGGATATACAAATGTAAAAAATATAGGCGGTATTGCCGCATACAAGGGAAAGGTGGAACTTTGATATGAAAGTGGTGATTGTAGGAGGCGTGGCGGGCGGCGCGACGGCGGCGGCAAGAATCCGCAGATTGGATGAAAAGGCGGAGATCGTAGTATTTGAGCGCTCGGGATTTATTTCTTATGCCAACTGCGGGCTTCCCTATTATATTGGCGATGTGATCGTGGATCAGGAAGAACTGACGCTTCAGACGCCGGAAAGCTTTTTCGCGCGGTTCCGGGTGGATATGAGGGTGCGCTATGAAGTGACCGATATCGACCCGGATAAGAAGACGGTTTCTGTGAAAAATCTCGTGACCGGCGACGAGTTTGAGGAAAGCTATGATAAGCTCATTCTTTCGCCGGGTGCCAGACCCACCCAGCCAAGGCTCCCAGGCGTGGGACTGGATAGGCTTTTTACACTTCGCACCGTAGAGGATACGTTGCGCATCAAGGAGTATATCGATAAAAATCATCCGAAATCCGCAGTGCTGGCCGGAGGCGGTTTTATCGGCCTGGAGCTGGCCGAAAATCTCCGGGAACTGGGCATGGAGGTAACCATTGTCCAGCGGCCCCGACAGCTGATGAATCCTTTTGATGCCGATATGGCGGCTTTTATTCACGCGGAGATGATCCGGCATGGGATAAAACTGGCGTTGGGCCATACGGTGGAAGGGTTTGAAGAAAATGAGGGGGGCGTGAATGTTTTATTAAAAGACGAACCGCCGATTCATGCGGATATGGTAGTACTGGCGATCGGAGTGACTCCCGATACGGAGCTTGCGAAAAAGGCCGGATTAAAGCTGGGCATTAAGGAAAGCATCGTTGTCAATGACCGGATGGAGACTTCGGTTCCCGATATTTATGCGGTAGGCGATGCCGTGCAGGTCAAACATTATGTGACAGGGAAGGACGCCTTGATTTCACTGGCGGGGCCAGCCAACAAACAGGGGAGGATCGCAGCCGATAATATATGCGGCGGTGATAGTCGGTATACCGGCTCCCAAGGCAGTTCGGTAATTAAGGTCTTTGGCATGACTGCTGCAGTCACCGGTATCAACGAAACCAATGCGCGGAAAGAGGGACTCTCCGTCGATAAGGTTATTCTTTCTCCTATGAGCCATGCGGGCTATTATCCCGGCGGCAAAGTTATGACCATGAAGGTGATTTTTGAAAAAGAGACCTATCGTTTGCTGGGCGCTCAAATCGTAGGCTGTGAAGGCGTGGATAAGCGCATCGATGTACTGGCGGCTGCCATCCATGCGGGAATGACGGCCACAGAGCTGAAAGAGCTGGATCTGGCTTATGCGCCGCCTTATTCTTCCGCAAAAGACCCGGTGAATATGGCAGGATTCATGATTGAAAATATATCCAACGGCATCCTGAAACAATTCCATCTGGAGGATGTGGAGACATTGCCCCGCGATGGCAGCGTAACGCTGCTGGATGTGCGGACAACGGGGGAATACCGTTGCGGACATATCGACGGTTTCAAGAATATTCCCGTGGATGAACTGCGGGAAAGGCTGGATGAACTGGAAAAAGAAAAACCGGTCTATGTGGTCTGCCAGAGCGGTCTGCGCAGTTACATAGCGACCAGGATCTTAGCCGGCCATGGCTATGATGCTTATAATTTTTCCGGCGGTTTCCGGTTTTACGATGCGGTAATGAATGACAGATGCATGACAGGCGCTGCGTCAATGTGCGGTATGGAGCTGAAGTGAGGCGGCAGTTGGCTCCTGTGGATGCAAAGGAGGCTATTCTTTGCAGAACGCCTCCAGCTTCTTTCTGTTTATAATTTCCACTGTGCCGCGGCTCAATGTTATCATACCTTCGTTCTGAAAATAATGAAGCATACGGGTCACCACTTCCCGGTGGGTGCCGAGGTGGCCGGCGATCATTTCGTGGGTGATTTTTAACCGGTCAGAGTTTTCTATAGCGGACTCTTCCAATAAAAAGGAGGAGATCCGCTTATCCAGGCTTTTCCACATGATCTGTTCGACCAGCCACATCACTTCGGAAAATCGGGATGCCATGATTTCGTTCGTATAATTCGACAGAGGAGCCGATTCTTTCATGATCTGCTGGTAAATTTCCGTAGGAATGATCCAGAGACTGCTGTCTTTTTCCGCCTGAATCGTTATTTCAAACTGGATGGAACGCATCATACAGGAAGCGGAAAAGAGACAAAGATCTCTGTCAAACAGACGGTAAATGGTGATTTCGCGCCCTTCGTCCGAGAGAATATAAGCCCGGAGCTGTCCGGATTGCACCAACAACAGCCCGGCGCAGTCCATGCTTCCGTTGTGGATGACGGTTCCCTTTTTCATGGTGCGGCTGACGATGTTTCCTGAAATCTTATCTTGCTGTGCGGGCGTTAGCTGCCCCCATACAGGAAAATAATCCGTAAATTCCGTATGTTCTTTTTCCTTTTTCCGGCCTCCCCGCACTTCGATCAGGCGAAGCGTATCACGATATATGGAGTCCTGGTCTTCCAGATCGATCATCAGCCATTTCTGGCCGTTTCCTTCCTTGGTTTGATGGTAAATATTCTGCAATTCAGGGGAAAGGCCGGGGAGCATGGCTTCCACCGCTTCTTTTTCCTTTTGCCCGATAACGACCAATACGGTAAAATAAGATTCTCTGGGATATATCGTGCAAAGGCTCTTGCCCGACTTTTTAAATTTGACATTCCATCCCCGTTCCCAGCTACAGGAACTGAATTCTATTTTTTCCTTCCCTTTATATTTATCCCCGATTTCCGAACAAAATTTTTCAAAAACGGGATTCCCGATATATTCGCCTATTTCATCCAATGTAGGTTGATAGCTGTGATCCAGCAAATCCATCATATAATTACCTCCAGAGAGTATGTGTGTATTCAATACTCTGATTCATTTTCTGAATTATACCATACTTTTGATCCGGCGCATACAGTTATTAGGGAGATTGAATGTTGCAGGGGAGATCACGTTCCGGGGCGGACGGTATTTGGAAGCAGATGGGGTTTCTGGGCGGAGCGCCTTCTGGGATGCCGGGGCGGCGGGGACGGGAGGGGTGCGGCACAGGGCGGGCGTTTTCGGCTGGAACATACCATCATATTTTACTAATGAAATGGATAATATATTAGAACCGAACGGGCCGGAAGCGACGGACATCCTGTCCTGCGCTTCCTAAAACCGCCTCCGTGCGGTTTTTCCCTAAGTTGTTGACCATTTCATAAGTAAAATTATGATGGTATGTAACAGCCGGAAACGCCCGCCCTGTGCCGTACCCCTCCCGCCCCCGCCGCCCCGGCATCCCAGAAGGCACTCCGCCCAGAAACATTGCCTATCCAAGAATACCGCCCACCCCGAAACGTGATCCTCTATACAAAAATCAATATTTAAAACTACTATAGCAACAGAGCAGACGGAGCCGGAGAAGGGAAGGGGGGAGGAAAGAGCCGGTAGGTGGAAGGAAGGCTGCGGGAGAAAGGATTGGACGGGATGGGAAGGGGCTGGCAGGGCGGTGGTGTTTTTGCTGTTGCGTACAATCAGCCATTTCACTTATGAAATGAACGATAATTTTCGGTTGCGTATATCTTACCCATTTCATTAGTGAAATCTGATTGGAAGCCTCAGCAAAAACACCACCGCCCTGCCAGCCCCTTCCCATCCCGTCCAGTCCTTTCTCCCGCAGCCTTCCTTCCACCTACCGGCCTCTTTCCTCCCCCCTTCCCTTCTCCGGCCCCATCCCTCGACTCACTAGTCCTTGATTTTCTTATCCCATGCCCTATAATGTATAGAAAGCAATAAAATAAGAAAGGGATGGGAAGCTCTATGTCCGTTTTAAAATTGCAGCCCGCATACAAAGAATATTTGTGGGGCGGGAATAAATTAATCCATGATTTTCATAAACAATACGAAGGCAAAAAGCTGGCGGAGACGTGGGAGCTGTCCTGTCATCCTGACGGGCCGTCGGTGATTGCAAACGGTTCCCGGGCCGGGGGTACCCTTGCGGAATATATAGAATCCGGCGGAATAGAAGCGCTTGGGAAAAATTGCAGAAGATTCGAAGAGTTTCCGATTTTGATCAAGTTTATCGACGCGAAGGATGATCTGTCCATCCAGGTGCATCCCGATAACAGCTATGCCCTGAAAAACGAAGGGCAGTACGGAAAAACGGAAATGTGGTATATCGTGGATTGCAAGGAAGGCGCGTTTTTATATTATGGATTTGCAAGAGAGATTACCAAGGAGGAATTCCAACAGCGCATTGAGGACAATACGCTGCTGGAGGTTTTAAATAAAGTTTCGGTGCAAAAGGGAGATGTGCTTTTGATCGAAGCGGGAACGATCCATGCGATCGGAAAGGACATTGTCATTGCGGAAATCCAGCAGAACTCCAATGTAACCTACAGAGTATACGATTACGGACGCGTGGACGGAGAGGGCAGACAGAGGGATCTGCATATTGAAAAGGCGCTTGCCGTGACGAACCGTATTCCGCTGGTAAGAAATAAACCGGTATCCCCGCATCTGGTAAAATGCGATTATTTTACCGTCGATAAGCTGAATCTGGACGGAAGGATGCTGAGAAAGGCGGGAGGCATGGTATCGGAGGATTCATTCGCCCATTTTTTGATCGTGGAGGGGAATGGAACGATTGCCTGCGGCGGCGAAACGGTAAATTTTGAAAAGGGAGACAGCCTTTTTCTGCCGGCGGGCTCCGGGGAATTTCAGGTGGAAGGGAAATGCGAAGCGCTGATAACCACGATCGGGGAAAAGGCAAACCCGATACGAATCGCGGTGGATATGACGAGCAGACAGATTCAGGCCGGGCTGGTAGATATGAATCATATTTGCTTTGAAAAAAGGAAAATGGAGATCGCATCTAAGGAAGATTACCGGCTTACGGTCAGAAAGATCGGGGCGGCTATTGCGGAAATGCTGGAAAAGAACGACCTGAAAGTGGATAATTGTATCGGGATCGGCGCCGGGCTTCCGGGAACGGTGGATCGGAAGAAAGGCAGGGTGATATATTCCAACAACATCGGATGGGAAAACGTTCCTTTTGTGAAGGAGCTTCAAAAGTACATTCCGCTTCCCGTGTATATTAATAATAATGCGAATTGCATCGCCTTGGGCGAAATGGTCAGGGGAGCGGCGAAAAAGTATGTCAATACGGTGCTTCTTACGATCGGAAACGGCATCGGGGGAAGTATTATCCTGAACGGCGATATCTTTGAAGGAAGGATGCCCGGAGGGAGCGAACTGGGGCATATGTCGATCCAGATGGACGGGCCGGTGTGTACATGCGGGCGGCGGGGATGCCTGGAAACTTATGCATCTATACCGGCATTGCTAAAAGATGCGGAGGGAGCCATGTCCCGGGACAAAGCCTCCGTCCTGTGGGAACTTTGTTCCGGGAATCAGGAAAAGCTTACGGAGGATATGATTGTCTGTGCGGCTCGGAAAAAAGACAAAACGGCGGAAGAGGTCGTATATCGGTATATCAGGAGTCTCTGCACGGGAATTACCAATATTACAAATATTTTTCGCCCGGATCTTGTGTTGCTGAGTGGGAGTTTATTCAGCAAAAATGAATATTTGCTGGAAGAAATACATTCTTTTATAGAAAAAGAATGTTTTGGGAGATATGGTACGGGAGTACCGGATATAAAGGCGGTAAATGACAGCGAAAATGCAGGTTTGACGGGAGCGGCCAATCTGATTTAAAAAATTAAGAAACTTTGCGCTTTTTCCATGGATTTTTTCGTTTATTCATAGTATAATATTATGGGCTATAGTATAAATATGAAAGGCTAGTGTTTGATATGCATGAGAATTGGAGTTTACAAAAAAATCCGGAATTTATGATGGCGGAAAATGCGGAGTATATGGAAGAACAGAGCCAGGAGATCCTTCTTGGGAAGGAAGAGGGGCTGGATGTTTCGCTTTATTCCAATCCTGAGTATAACTGGCTCCAGATGGAACAGATCAGGATGGGGATCAAGGACAAAATTGATGTTTCCTCCTATGCGGATCCTTCTTACAGTTATGAAACGATGAAACAGATCCGGCTTTCCATTTATTCTTCCAACGACCTTACCGCCTATCTGGACCGGGGGTTTGTCGATGATGAACTGGAACAGATCCGGCTCGCGCTGGAGGACGGGCTTCCTATCAATACGTGGCTGACCGATGATATGTACGTGCAGCAGATCTATGAGATCAGGATAGGGCTTTACGAGGGGTTAAATGTTTCCGCATATGCGAATCCCCAATATAACTGGATGCAGATGAGAGAGATCCGCTTGGGGCTGGAGAAAAAGTTAAAAGTATCTGCCTATACCAATTATTTGTTCAGCCATTGGCAGATGAAAGAGATCCGTTTGGGGCTGGAGGCCGGATTGGATGTATCGTCTTATGCCAAACTCATTTTTTCCGGTACGGATATGAAGGAAAAGAGAGAGAATTTGTTAAAGGAAAAGACGCCGAACCCTGCAGTCGCCGAGAAACTGGGAATCAATTTGAAATCCTTGGCGAAAAAGGAATTCAGTATTTTTGTAGAAGATAATGGAAACAAAGCTTTCGGATATATCCCGTGGACAACAGGAACGATGATGACTGTGGACGATGTTTACAGCGCGCTGAAAAAAAGAGGCATCGTAGTCGGGATCAAACATGAAGCTATAGCCGATATGATAACGAAAAGGCGGATGAACGAAAAAGTATTGATTGCCGAGGGGACGCCCGCCGAGGACGGCAAGAATGGCTGGTTTGAATTTTTTGTCAGGCTTGACCTGCCCCGTATTCCGGCTCCACTTCCGGATGGGGGCGTTGATTATGTGAACATAGAAGCCTTTGAAATGGTGGATGAGGGAGAAAAAATTGCCGTTTATCATCCGGCAGAAAAGGGCGTGGACGGAGAAAATGTTTTTGGGGAGGTGCTTCACGCCAACCCAGGGGCGGAAAAGAAACCCTTAAAAGGAGAAGGCTTCCTGATTGCTCCGGACGGGATAACATATTTTTCTAAAATGAACGGAAAGTTCGAATACGTAAACGGCAAGATCATTATCAGCAATATGATTATTGTAAAGGAAGACGTAACGGCCGTTACGGGAAAACTGGAAGTGGACGGTTCTGTATATGTGATCGGCAGCGTATATTCGGGAGGATATATTTCGGCGACCGGGGACATTATTGTGGAATATAATGTGGAGGCCGGAAAGCTCATTGCGGGGGGCAATGTGATGATCAAGAAGGGGAGCTGCTCTAAAAATGACTGCTTTATCGAGGCAAAAGGAGAGGTTTCCGGCAGCTTTTTCGAGGCAGCCAATATCAATGCCGAAGGAAATGTGAAGGCAAATTATATTATGAACAGCAACATCAATACGATGGGAAAAGTCATTGTATCCGGCAGCAAGGGAATGCTGCTGGGAGGCAGGGTCTGCGCAGTAATGGGCGTGGATACTTACAATCTTGGAAATAAGTCGCACATAAAAACGTTTTTGGAAATCGGTAAAAATGCCCTTTATGAGAAAATGCAGGCGAGGCTTGCGGAGAAAAGGGAACGCATCCTGGAAGAGTTGTCGATGCTGGAGGATCGGTGGCACAAGATTCTGAAAGCGCTTCCGCCCAATAAGGAAGCGGCGATAGAATTGATTAAAAAATTGAATGCGACGATCGTGGCCAAGGATCACGAGTTGGCCGATCTGGATGCGGAGGTGTCCAAACTTTCCAATGTAACCGACCAGGAAATGAAAGCGGTCATTGTCAGGGGATTTGCGTATGAGGGCAGTTTTATTGAGATCAATACGGTAAGGTACATGCTGCCGTCGAATGTCAGCAGGGTTGTCTTTAAACTTCGGAACAATAATGTGGTAATGGTAAAATTATAAAATAAAAAAGGGAGTCAGGCAGAAAATGGTACGTGATACAATTTTAATCCTTGAATATGATGAGGCATGCCGTCAGCAGCTGACAGAGATATTCCAGGATAAATACAAAATACAGGCAGTATCGAATGAAAAAGAAGGAGTCAGCATATTGAGGAAACAGGCGGCATCGCTCGCCGTTGTTCTTGTGAACCTCCTCATACCGGCCAAGGATAATTTCCAGGTGCTGGAATGGCTGTGTGAAAAAAAGTTTGTAAACCGGATCCCGTTTATTATGATCACGAGTGAAAAATCGGCTCAGTATGAAAAAAAAGGATATGAATGCGGTATTGTAAGTTATATTAAAAAACCTTTTCACCCGGGTATTATCAAGCAGCTTGTGGACAATGTGGTGGAAGTGTTCCAATACAAAATGCAGCTTGAGGTAACGATTAAAAACCAGACGGAACGGCTCAAGAAGCAAAACGCCATGCTAAAGGTAATGGCGGAAAAACAAAAACATATGAACGAAGTGCTGGTCGATTCACTGAGCAACATTGTGGAGTTCAGAAATCTGGAGTCGGAGCAGCATATTAAAAGAACGCGTGCATTTACCCGCTGCCTTGGAACGAGCGTTATGAAGCTTTATCCGGAGTATGAGCTGACGGAAGAAAAGCTGGATATTATCGAGTGGGCATCTTCTCTGCACGATATCGGAAAAATAGTGATTCCGGATCACATTATTTTAAAGGCCGGGAAACTGACGGAAGATGAGTATGAGATCATAAAATCCCATACGACAAAAGGTGCGGAGATCATCGAAAAGCAGCTCCATCTGGACAGCGAAATCTTTTGCGAGTATGCCTATGACATAGCCAGGCATCATCATGAAAAATATGATGGAAACGGTTATCCTGACGGCTTAAAGGGAGAGGCGATCAGCATCGCGGCTCAGATCGTTTCTCTGGTGGATGTATACGACGCGCTTACCTCGAAGCGGGTTTATAAGGCGGCCTACAAGACGGATAAGGCTTATCAGATGATCGTAAACGGACAAAGCGGCGCGTTTTCTTCCAAGCTATTAAAAGCTTTCACCGAGGTAAGGGAAGAGTTTGAGGCGATCGTGGAAAAATATAAGGATGAATAAAAATCCTACAATAAGGATGAATAAAAATCCGGCAGAATCTTGACAAAACCTTTTCTTACGGGTATAATCGTCAAAAATATGTTTCAGGAGAATGATGTATGTTAAGTGTCGTGGTAACGGAGAAAATGGCAAAGTAAATATTGCAGGGGTGATTTCCGGCAGAAGGCTGGAAGTCTGCCCTTTGCCGGCGGCATGAGCCGTTGGCATTTTCGCCTTACGGACGCTTCATGAAGAGATATAGATGGAAACCATGGTATATGCTTTCAGGAGAGCCATGGTTTTTTTGCGTCCAATTTTTGGCGGTAGGAAAAGGAGAAAAGGAAAATGAATATAGAAAAACAGATCGAATTTAATCAAATAAAAGAGTTATGGATGGGGCTGGCCGTTACGGAATGGGCAAAGGAAAAAATAAAGGAAACTTCTATTTGTCTGTCGGAAAACAGGCTGAGGAAACAGCTCAGGGATACTACGGATGGAAAAAATCTGATTAAAAAATTAGGAACTCCCCCTTTGCAGAGTATGAACGAAATAAAGGAAATCATAGGGATGGCGGAGAAAGGAGACTGCCTGACCCCCGACCAGCTGGAGCGGACGGAACGGGCTTTGGCCGCAATGAAACGGCTGAAAGATTATCTTGGCAGAGGAAAGGCATATGGGAATTCCCTCGCTTATTATGAGGAAAATCTGAATATTATAGAAGATCTGGGAGAAGAAATCGGCAGACAGATTCGAAATGGAATGGTGGACGATCACGCTTCCGGGGAACTGGGGCAGATAAGAGGACAGATAATAAGGTGCGAGGAACATATGAAACAGAGGGCCGAACAGGTGATGCGTTCCAATAAGGCATATATGGCGGATCATTATTGTACCTTCCGCAATGGAAGGATATGCGTTCCGGTGAAAAAGGAATATAAACTGAAAGTACCGGGAAGTGTGATGGATAAATCTTCCACAGGGAACACATTGTTTATTGAACCGGCGGGAGCGGCCAAATACTATGAAGAACTGCAGCAGCTTCGGATTGACGAGGAAAATGAAGTATATCGTATTTTATATACGCTGACAGCCATGGTGGCAGAAGTGGCGGATGCGATGAAGGAGAACATCGTATGGATGGAAAAACTGGATTTTATTTTTTCCAAAGCTAAAATAAGTATTGATCTGGATGCAGTGGAACCGTCAGTCAATACGGATCGGCGGATCGTTTTGAAAGACGCCAGGCATCCTCTGATGGATCGGGAGAGGAATGTTCCATTGCAATTCGAAATCGGAAGAGACGTCCATGGAGTCATTATTACAGGCCCGAATACGGGAGGGAAGACGGTAGCGATCAAGACTGTCATGCTCAACTGCATGATGGCCCAGTGCGGTCTGCATGTTACTTGCAAAGAGGCGGATATATGCATGAACAGCGCCTATTTGTGCGATATTGGAGATGGACAGGATATTGCAGAAAATCTGTCTACCTTTTCGGCCCATATAAAAAATGTGCTGGAGGTTTTAGAGGAAGTCGACGAAGACAGCTTTGTGATTATGGATGAACTGGGTTCCGGGACGGATCCGACGGAGGGAATGGGAATTGCCGTGGCAATATTGGAAGAACTCAGGAAGAGCGGAGCGATTTTCCTTGTGACGACTCATTATCCCGAAGTGAAGGAATATGCGGACAGGACGGAGAGAATTCGGAATGCGAAGATGGCTTTCGATAAGGAAACTTTGAAACCGACCTACCAAATGGTCATAGGAGAAGCCGGGGAAAGCTGCGCCTTTTATATCGCGGATCGATTAGGCATGCCGTCGGAAATGCTGAAAGTGGCCGTCCGGGCCGCATATGGGGAAAAAGCGGCGGACAGCTATCGTTTTCGTGAAAAATCTTCGCCGGCAAAGGCGCGGGAGACGGGCCGGAGTTCCGGGCGGATTTTAAAGCAGAAGGAAGGAAAGAAAAAGAAAGATCTGGGCAGGAAGTACCGGATCGGGGACAGCGTAATGGTCTATCCGGATAAAAAAATCGGAATTGTGTGCGAGCCGGTAAACGAAAAAGGAATATTGAGAGTGCAGATGCCGGGGAAAAAGATATGGATCAACCATAAACGGGTAAAATTACATGTGGCCGCAACGGAGCTGTACCCGGAAGGATATGACTTTTCCATCCTTTTCGATACGGTGGAAAACCGGAAAATACGGCATAATATGGAAAGGAAATATACGGAAAAGACTATCCGGTATAACGAAGATAAGACGGATTAGATACTACGGCATGTTGACTTGCAAAGGCGCTCGTAGTATGATTGGATAAAACAGTGGAGGAGGAAGCGGTTGGTGAAGATTTTGGTGAAAGGAAAGAAGGGATCGCTGCGGCAGATTGTTTACGTTGTAATACTTTTGGCGGCAGTTATTGCTTTGTTCCAGTGGTATTCCGTACAAAACAGGAAGCGGATCAGCGAGCAAAATAAAAATTACGCGGCAGATTCCGCAAGGCAGATGGCAGTCAGGATTAATGACGAGCTGAAAAATGCGTTGAATCTGATCGATACTTATACATATTTTTTAGGGGAAAGTTTAACGGAGCCGGAAGTCAGCGCCCAGCTGCTGGAAGAGATCGAGAGGAATACCTGGTTTGACGCTTGTCTGTTTACGGATATGGACGGGATGAATCATTCTTCCGACGGTCGCTCGGCGGATGCGTCCACACGCGATTATTATTTGAATGGCATAAAGGGAGAAAAGGGAGTCACCGTTGTCTTCGATTCCAAATTTTTTGACGAAACGATGATAAGCTTCTACGCGCCGGTATATTATCAGGAAGAACTGATCGGCGTGATCCGGGGAACCTATCTGGCGGAGGAATATTTAAAGAATATGCTTGCCACTACTTATTTTGGGGAAACGGCAGATGTGTATTTGTGCATGCCGGACGGAAGAATGATCGCCAGCTCGAATGGCAAGGAGTATGAAGAAGACTTGCTGGATATGCTGCTGGCGTCGGGCATGATTGATGCGGAGACGGCGGCCGGGGCAAGGAAGATCTTCGAGAATGGGGGAGAAGGCGCTTTTATATGCAGTCCTGACAGCAAAACGGATAATATCTGCGTCACGTATCTTCCCGAAAGCAAATATGTTCTTGTACAGGTTTTTCCTAAAAGCGTGACCCAGAAAATGATAAAAGCGGGAAACATGGTAGGAATGCAGATGGAAACCATGTTGATTGTTTTATTTGCGGTTTATATTATTATCCTGTTGATCCGGGCGGGACGGGAAAAGAAGCGGCTGGAACAGGAAAACAGGGAAATGGGTTATATTATCAGCGGTATCAATACGTTGTTCAACCGTTTTGTCATGGCTGACTTTGAAGCGGGCACTTATCAGTATCTGGCCGGAACCAAGCCGGAGGACGCCGACTTGGAAGACAGGGGCAGATACGAAGATTTTGTGGAAAATCTCTGTTCGGCGCTGGTAGAGGAAGAAGAACGCAGGGAACTGGCCGGGCAGATGACCAGGGAGTCCATTGTCGGAGGGCTGGATGATCAGAACGATGTGCGTTTTGAGTGCTATGTGGAGCGGGGCGGACAGACGGAATGGGAGCATGTGAATGCGATCTGCCTGGAAAGAAAAGATGGCCGGGCAAGCAAAGCATTGTTCATCCGTCAGAATATTACGGAACTCAAAGAGAAGGAACTCCGCATCCAGTCGGAGATGGCTCTGGCAAACCGCAAGGAAAGGCAGTACCGGATCGCAATTTCTTCCAACGCTATCTGCACTTATGAATTTAATTTAACAAAAGATCTGGTGGAAGAGGATATCGTGAGAGTAATCGACGGGGAAAGAATATCCCTGTTGGAAAAGGTGGGGCTGCAAGCGCCATGCAAGGCTTCCGAATGGATGGAGCGGAGCAAAGGGCGCGTATTGGAAGAGTCCATAGAGGAGTACGACAAAGAAGTAAATATAGAACATTTACGGGAGCATTTTGAGCGGGGCGATGCGGAAGTAACGGTGGAATATTGGGGAGATGATTCCCATTCCGGGCAGATATGCGTCCGTCAGTCCTTCGTTATGACATGGGATGATGATACCGATGATATTATGGTCATGGTAGTGGTAAAGGAGATTACGGAAAGCGTCAGGAAGCAGAGGGAACAGACACAGGCGTTACAGGATGCGCTGATGCAGGCGCAGCATGCCAATCGGGCAAAGACGACGTTCCTTTCCAATATGTCCCACGATATTCGTACACCGATGAATGCGATTATCGGGTTTGCTACGATTGCGGCCAGCCATATCGATAATAAGGAACAGGTCAGGGATTGTCTGCAAAAAGTGCTTTCCTCCAGCAACCACTTGCTTAGCCTGATCAATGATATTCTCGATATGAGCAGGATCGAAAGCGGAAAGGTGCAGATTAAGGAGCAGGAATGCAATATTTCAGAGCTGATGCATAATCTGGTCAATATTATCCAGCCGCAGGTGAAGGCGAAGCAGCTGGAGCTGTTTATCGATACCTTTGAAGTGACAAACGAAGATGTAATAGCGGATGCCCTGAAGCTGAACCAGGTGTTTATCAATTTGTTGAGCAATGCGGTCAAGTATACGCCGGCAGGAGGAACCATTACATTCCGTATTATGCAGAAAACCACATTCCGTCATGGATATGGAGATTATATTTTTATCATTAAAGATAATGGAGTGGGCATGTCCCGGGATTTTGTGGATCATATTTTCGAGCCGTTTGAAAGAGAGGCGACTGCAACCCAGTCCGGGATTCAGGGAACGGGGCTTGGCATGGCGATTACGAAAAATATCGTGGAGATGATGAACGGCGTGATCTCCGTGGAGAGCGAGATTGGCAAAGGAAGCACGTTTAAGGTGGAGCTTGGCCTCAAATTGCAGGATATCGAAAAGAATGCCGAGCAGATAAAAGAGCTGGACGGCCTCCGCGCTTTGGTGGTGGACGATGATTTCAATGTCTGCGACAGCGTCAGCAAGATGCTGAAACAGATTGGTATGCGCTCCGAATGGACGACGTCCGGCAGAGAGGCGGCGTATCGGGCCAAACTGGCTTATGAAGAAGGCGATTCTTACCATACTTATATTATCGATTGGCAGATGCCGGAAACGAGCGGGGTGGAAACTGCAAGAAAGATCAGAAGCGTGGTTGGGGAAGAGGCGCCGATCATTATTCTCACGGCTTACGACTGGTCGGATATTGAGGAAGAGGCGAGAGAGGCGGGAGTCACCGCATTTTGTGCAAAACCGCTCTTTATGTCCGACTTGAAATCCGCGCTGCTGGCTGCCAATAATATGATCGATAAAGAAGAAGAGGTGGCGGCATGGACGCTGGCTGATTTTAGCGGAAAGAGAGTCTTGCTGGTAGAGGATATCGAGCTGAACCGGGAGATCGCGGAAGTGATCTTAACGGAATCGGGGTTTGTCGTAGAGACTGCGCCGGATGGAACCGATGCGGTGGCCATGGTTAAAAAATCGGAAGAATATTATTATGACGTCGTTTTAATGGATGTGCAGATGCCGATTATGGATGGCTATGAAGCGACCAGAACGATTCGCGCTTTGCCGAGAAAGGACGTAAAGGATATGCCGATCATTGCCATGACGGCGAACGCGCTGGAAGAGGATAAAGAAGCGGCCTTAAAGAACGGCATGAATGCGCATATTGCAAAACCGCTGGATATGGATATATTTATTTCGGTGCTGCGGCAGTTCTTAGGCTGATGGAGCGGTCCGTCGAAACGCGCGGTTTGTTTTTCTGTTTTTTTGCTGGGATATCTTGACAAATGATTGGTATAATGTTAGTTTTTATATAGCCTGACTTTTGCGGTAAAAAGTCGGCGCATGAAATGAATTACATAAGAATACAATATCGTCTTTGGAAGCAGAGAGAATAGCGTATTACATAGTATGTAACTGGTAAGCAGGCATTAACTATGCATAAATTTTAAGAATGTTTATGCATGTTAATGCCTTTTTTTATCAAAATATAAATCAAGCAGGAGGGATATCGTTATGAAAGACAAGATTTTTGGCGTATTGCAGCGCGTGGGACGATCTTTTATGCTGCCGATCGCTATTCTGCCGGTAGCGGGTTTGCTGCTCGGCGTGGGAGGTTCGTTTACAAATGAAACGATGCTGGAAACCTATGGGCTGATGGGGATCATGGGGCCGGGAACATTTTTAAACGCTATTTTACAGGTAATGAGCGCAGCTGGGGATATTGTATTTGGGAACCTGCCGATTATTTTTGCCATGGGCGTTGCGATCGGCATGGCCAAGAAGGAAAAAGAAGTAGCCGCTTTATCGGCGGCGATCGCATTTTTCATTATGCATGCGTCGATAGGAGCGATGATTACGAACCATGGGGGAACGGAAGCCATGCTGGAAGGGGCGACCACATCGGTAGTAGGCATTACTTCCCTGCAGATGGGGGTATTCGGCGGAATTATCGTGGGACTGGGTGTTGCGGCATTGCATAACCGGTTTTACAAGATCGAGCTGCCCCAGGTGCTTTCCTTTTTTGGGGGAACGAGGTTCGTGCCGATCGTCTGCGGACTCGCTTATACGGTAGTCGGCATTCTGATGTTTTTTATATGGCCGGTGATCCAGCAGGGGATCTACGCGGTGGGCGGCGTAGTATTGCAATCCGGTTATGTGGGAACATGGATTTATGGCTTGATGGAACGCGCCCTGATTCCGTTTGGGCTGCATCACGTATTTTATCTTCCGTTCTGGCAGACCGCGCTGGGAGGAACGATGGAAGTCGGAGGGCGTGTGGTGGAAGGTGCGCAGAATATCTTCTTTGCCCAGCTGGCAGATCCTTCGGTAGAACATTTTGCGGTATCGGCAACCAGATTTATGTCGGGCAAATTCCCGCTGATGATCTTCGGCCTTCCGGGTGCCGCGCTGGCAATGTATAAAGTGGCGAAACCGGAAAAGAAAAAAGTGGTGGCAGGACTTTTGATGTCGGCAGCCCTGACTTCGATGCTGACCGGTATTACCGAGCCGCTGGAATTCACTTTTTTATTCGTAGCGCCTATTTTGTATATCGTCCATTGTATTTTTGCGGGAGCGGCTTACATGCTGATGCATATATGCGGCGTAGGTGTCGGAATGACTTTTTCGGGAGGACTGATCGACATGTTTTTGTTCGGAATTCTCCAGGGAAACGGAAAGACAAGCTGGATTTGGATCGTCGTAGTGGGATTGGCATATTTTGCGGTTTATTATTTCCTGTTCGCCTTTTTGATCAAGAAAATGGATTTGAAAACGCCCGGGCGGGATGACAGCGAAGAAGTGAAGTTATACCGCAGAAGCGATGTGGATGCCCGTAAAAAAGGCGAAGCAGCAGGGAGCGGGGAGGCTGAAGAAGACATATTGTCCGCTTCCATTTGCAGAGGGCTTGGTGGAAAGAAAAATATTTCGGATGTGGACTGCTGCGCTACAAGACTGCGCTGTACCGTTCATAAATCCGAATTGGTGGACGATAATCTTTTAAAATCCACAGGAGCTTCCGGCGTGGTCCATAAAGGGAACGGCGTGCAGGTAATCTATGGCCCAAGGGTTACGGTAATCAAGTCCAATCTGGAGGATTATCTGGAAACCGCACCGGAGGAAGAATATCTTCCTGGCAATGGCGGGAGCGGCAAAGAAATGGCTTCGGCAGCGGAGGAAAAACCGGCGGGCAAGGTAGTGAAGACAGAAACGGTTTACAGCCCCGTAAAAGGAACGGCGGCGGATATTTCCGAGACTCCGGACGAAGCATTTGCCGGGCGCATGATGGGGGACGGAGCTATGGTGATCCCGGAGGAGGCGACAGTATATGCGCCGGAAGATGGAAAAGTCAACTTTGTTTTCGATACAAAACATGCGATCGGCTTTGAAACGGCGGAGGGAACCGCACTGCTGCTCCATATGGGCATAGATACGGTGAACCTGGGAGGAAAAGGGTTTGAAGTACTTGTGAAGGACGGAGATGAGGTAAAGAAAGGCGATGTGTTGATGAAGCTGGATCTGGAATATCTGAAGAAAAACGCTCCTTCATTGGCGTCACCCGTATTATGTACGGAACTTGCCGAAAACCAGAAGATCCGTTTGCTGAAGAGCGGCAGTATAAAGGCAGGGGAGGCTTTGCTGGCGATCGACACATATGAAGAATAGATCCTGAGGGAAAAATGATCTGCGGGGGATAAAGGAATATGTTCAGAGTAAAAAAGGTATTGAACCATAATACGTTGATTGGGATTGGAATGGAGGATAACCGGGAGTATCTTTTAATCGGAAAGGGAATTGGTTTCGGAAAGAAGGTCAGCGAGAGGATCGAGGCCCCGGAGGAATGTACGGTATATTCCCTTTGTGAACAGACCCAGCGTGGGCTGGCGGCGGAACTGGTAAAAAGCGTCGATCCGGTTTTCCTGGAGATTTCGGAGCAGATATTAAAAGAGAGCGAGCGGATTTTTGGAAAAATCGACTGGGCAATCCTTTTCCCCATGGCGGATCATATCGCATATGCGGTAAAACGAATCAGGAATCAGGAACAGATCAGCAATCCCCTGACCGAAGACATCCGGGCGCTGTTCCATATGGAGTACAAGACGGCAGAGCGTGTCGGGCCTGTTTTAAAGGAAAGGCTGGACGTAGAGATCGATGAACATGAGATCGGTTATATCGCCTTGCACATTCATTCGGCCATTGAGGATGAAAATGTAGCTCTGTCCATGCAGATCGCCAGAACAGTCAGGGAATGCATTCAACTGGTGGAAGAGGAAACGGGCATGAAGATCGATACGGTATCCCTTTCCTATAACCGGCTGATGAACCACGTCCGTTATATGGCGGCACGGGCGGTAAAGGGGGAAAAGCTGAAATTAAATATGAACGACTATATGCTGGAAAAATTTCCAGATGCTTACCGGCTGGCATCGACCGTATGCGGGCATTTGGAAAAATATTTGAAGAAGCCTTTGGATGAAGTGGAGATTGGGTATTTGGCAATGCATATCCAGAGGGTTTCGGAAGAGTAGGAGACGCAGACAAGGATTCCATATTTTCAGAATGCGGCAAGGAAACCGGGCCATACGAACCAGGGGTTTCCGCTTGGGCTTTCCATCAGATTTTACTAATGAAATGGGCTAATATTATCATACCGAACGGGACGGCAGCAACGGACATCGTGTCCTATGCTCCCTGAAATTGCCATCCATGGCAATTTCCCCTGGTCTTTGACCATTTCCTAAGTAAAATTTCTGATGAAAAACAACAGCGGAAACCCCTGGTTCGTATGGCCCGGTTTCCTTGCCGCATTCTGAAAATATGGAATCCTTGTCTGTTGGCAATATAGGATAGGATTTTAGGAGATTATGTGATATACTGTAAAAATAAAGATTCGGAGTGAAAGAGAACGGATGAAGGAGGAAGGGAAAATGAAGAAAAACTTGCAAAAAGGGCTGGCGGCTCTTTTGTTGTTTGTGCTGATTTTGCCAGGCTGCGGGGATGCGGCACCGGGCAGTGAGCCGCCGAAGAGGGCTGTCGGGGAAGAAGCGCCTAAGGCCATGGAAGATGCGGAGGAAGCGGCTGGAGACGAGGAGATGGAAAGCGGAGAATATGGCGATGATGAGGAACTCGGACTTTCACCGGAAGAGATGGATCTGATCAAATATAATTATTATGTGGAACTTAATAATGATATTATTGGTATTCTGGATGATATTGACTATTATTTCGTGGTGGTGGATTATGCGGAAGAATTCTCCCTGCTGCCGGACAGCGGATATACTTATGGCTACCGGGTCTACGGGAAGAACAGCGATATTATCGAAGACTGTCTGCTTCTTGCCGATATGGATCCGGCCTATGAGGAATTGGATGCGCTGGTAAAAGAAATGGCAGATCCGTTAAGGGAATTGATGGATACTTTTCTGGAAATCAGCGGAAGCTATGACTATGCCGATAACCAGTACCAGAAGGCAAAGGAATACCATAAGGTTATTTATGAAGCGGCGAACGCTTTTGCGCCTCTCGGCTATGAATATATCGATGCCATTGCCGAAATGGGAGAGGAGAGAGTCGCTCTGGAAGAGGAGCAGATGAAGGCGGACGGGGATCTGATCGCTTATAACGCCAGCCGCGGGCTTTCCATCGCCAGAAAGATATTGAACGAGATTTATGGGCAGGGAATCACGGATGAGACGATTACGGAATTGGATCTGACGGAAATAAAGATACTTCACGATGAATTGGTGGCGGTGGTTGCCGATCTGGATGCGGCTACGGCCGACAACAATCAGCTGATCAAAGAATCTTTGAGCAATTCGCGTCCTTTTGACGGATTATACGATTCTTTGATTCAGGCGTTGGAATGGATGATCAAACAGGTGGAAAGCGGACAGCCCCTTGACCTGAGCGGCTCAGGAGCGCCTTTGGGTTCTATCGGGCATTTTGCCGAAGTGTTTGGCAAATGCGTGGATCGGTATAACAGCGTCTTTGTGGAATAGGAGAAAAATAAAAAATGCTATGCAGGGAATTTTTTGACTGCATGGCATTTTTTTCTTTAGCTGTTATTGGAGATTTACAAAGCAGAGTAATTTAAAAAATGGAGAAATTTATCCACCGAGCGGTTTATGATCAGTTCTTCTGGGAACTTTATTTCCCGGATCAGGGCGAGCGCATAGGTGAAATCTCCGATATGGGAGCGGCCGTGGCTGTCGCTGGAAAGGAGTACCGGATAATGGTATTTCCGGCAAAGTTCCAGTATGATCCGGTCATTTTCTTTTGCTTTTTCATGATTCCCGCGGTAACCGCCGGGGGCCAGGGAACTATTGTTGATTTCCAAAAGAACATGGCAGTCCATAGCGGCTTCCATAAGACGGTTGTAGTCTACCGGGTATTTGATATCGTCAGGATGGGCGATCATGCGAATATAAGGGCTTTCCATAGCATGGATATAAGCGTCCGTATTCTCTTGTACCGTGCCGGGGGCCAGGCAGGGAAGATGCATGCCGGCCATGCAGTAGTCCAGGTTTTTCATAATCTCCGGCGGCAAATCCAGGCTGCCGGAAAGATCCGTAATATTTACTTCCGCGCCGTATAATACGTGAATGCCTATGCGGCGGCGGGGGGCCAGGGACTGGCCTCTGAAATAAGAAACGGCGCAGGAATGGGGGATGGAGGGGCCGTGTTCGCTGATTCCCAACAGTTTGATTCCTGTCCGAGCCGCATATTTTATCATATCCGTGGCGGTGTCACGGGTATAATGGCCGCTGGAGACAGTATGGGTATGTACGTCTAATTCATAAGGAAGCATGAAATCCCTCCGTATCGTAGTGTGAGAAGTACTTCTAAAGCTCACGCCAGAGGGCGTTTCGCTAAGAAGTACTAAGTCTCACACCGAAGAACGCCTGAAATGCGGCGTTCTTCCCATTGGTGGTTTGTGCCGCCGGGAGGCGGCATGGGTTAGTGTGGAAAGAAGTTCTGTTAAAAAAAGAAAATCAAAATCATTGCAATATTATATTAACACAAAAACAACATAAAAACAATAAAAAGTATGTTGGATTGGTTGACTTTTGGCGGGAACATGCTTATAATAAAGCATAGGTTATCAGATGGAGAAGAGCGGTGGAAGGAGAGGTATTATGGGATTGTATCAATACGAGGTTACCGATATAAAGAAAACGGCAAGAATCGACAGGCTGGTTGCCAACTTGTTTGCGAAAATGCCGGAGATCGAGTCGGCCAGAGCAAGGCTGGTTACGGAATCTTATAAAGAGACGGAAAACGAGCCGATTATTATACGCCGGGCAAAGGCGTTTGCCCATATTTTGGAAAATATTCCTATTATTATAAGAGATGAGGAACTGGTGGTGGGAAGCAGCACTATCGCTCCGAGAGGATGCCAGACGTATCCCGAATTTTCTTATGAATGGCTGGAGGCGGAATTTGACACGGTGGCGGGTCGAAGCGCCGATCCTTTTTACATATCGGAAGAGGCAAAACGTGAAATCAAGGAAGCGGACATTTATTGGAAGGGAAAGACGACCAGCGAACTGGCGACCGCTTATATGGAGCCGGAGACGTTGATTGCCATGGAACATAATATGTTTACGCCGGGAAATTATTTTTATAATGGCGTAGGCCATGTGACGGTGCAATACGAAAAGGTGCTGGCGATAGGATATGAAGGCATCCGTGCCGAAGCGGAAAAAAGGCTTTCGGAATGCGATTTCGGCGATGGGGATTATGCGAGGAAAGCGCGCTTCCTCCAGGCTGTGATCATAAGCTGCGACGCCGTAATCACTTATGCGCGCCGTTACGCGAAACTGGCAAGGGAAATGGCGGCAGAGTGTAAAGATGCCACGAGGCGCGCGGAGCTTTTACAGATCGGGGAAAACTGTGAAAAAGTGCCGGCGAAGGGGGCGGAGTCTTTTTATGAGGCGTGCCAGTCCTTCTGGTTCGTGCAACAGCTTTTACAGATAGAATCCAGCGGCCATTCCATTTCTCCAGGACGTTTTGACCAGTATATGTATCCTTATTATGAAGCGGACAGAAAGAAGGGAACACTGAGCAGGGAATTTGCACAGGAACTGCTGGATTGCATTTGGGTGAAATTAAATGATTTGAATAAATGCAGGGATGCGGCTTCTGCGGAAGGGTTTGCGGGCTACAGCCTGTTCCAGAACCTGATCGCGGGCGGCCAGAACGGCGACGGAATGGATGTAACCAACGATCTGTCCTTTATGACGATCCAGGCAACTATGCATGTACAGCTGCCCCAGCCCTCTTTCTCGGTAAGGGTATGGAACGGCACTCCTCATGAATTCCTGATAAAAGCAGCGGAATTGACGAGGACAGGAGTCGGGCTTCCGGCATATTACAATGATGAAGTGATCATTCCGGCTTTAGTGAACCGTGGGCTTACTTTGAAGGATGCGAGGGAATACAATATCATCGGCTGCGTGGAACCTCAGAAAGCCGGCAAGACAGAAGGATGGCACGATGCTGCGTTCTTCAATATGTGTCGTCCTATGGAACTGGTATTTTCCAGGGGCAGGGACAGAGGCGTACAGGTGGGAGTAGCCACTAAGCCGGTAGAAGAAATGAAAGATTTTGAAGAATTTTACGATGCTTATAAAGAGCAGATGAATTATATGATAAAGCTGCTGGTAAATGCGGATAATGCCATCGATGTTGCCCATGCCGAGAGATGTCCTTTGCCGTTTCTTTCCTGCATGGTGGACGATTGTATGGAACGGGGTCTTTCTGTTCAGGAAGGCGGGGCCGTGTATAACTTTACCGGTCCTCAGGGCTTTGGCGTAGCCAATATGGCGGATGCGCTTTATGCGATAAAGACGCTTGTATTTGATGAGCATAAGGCGACGCTCAAAGAGTTTAAAGAAGCGTTGGCCACCAACTATGGAAAAGGGCTGACGAAGGAAATGGTCGGAGATATGACGACGCAGATCGCAGCGGGCTTAAAAGCAGCCGGACAGGAGATCGGGGAAAAAGAGATCGCGGCGATTATGAAGACGGTGATCGAAACTTCCGAAATGCCGTCGGTAAAGGAAAACGGAGAACGGTTGCTGAAACTGATCGACCAGGTTCCGAAGTTCGGCAACGATATTCCCGAAGTAGATGCTTTTGCAAGAGATGTGGCCTATACTTATACGAGGCCGCTGCAGGAATACAGGAATCCGAGAGGCGGTATTTTCCAGGCTGGATTGTATCCGGTGTCGGCCAATGTGCCTCTGGGAGCCCAGACCGGAGCTACGCCGGACGGAAGGCTGGCGGGTACGCCGGTAGCGGACGGGGTATCCCCTTCTGCCGGAAAGGATGTAAACGGCCCTACCGCTGCGGCCAATTCCGTAGCAAGGCTGGATCACTACATCGCTTCCAACGGAACGCTGTTTAATCAGAAATTCCATCCGTCGGCTTTGAGCGGAAGGGAAGGGCTGGAAAAATTTGTGGCACTGATCCGCGCATATTTCGATCAGAAGGGAAGCCATATGCAGTTTAACGTAGTCAGCAGGGAAACTTTGCTGGATGCGCAGAAGAATCCGGAAAAATACAAACACCTGGTGGTAAGGGTGGCCGGATACAGCGCATTGTTTACCACATTGTCCCGTTCTTTGCAGGATGATATCATTAACAGGACGGAACAGGGCTTCGGCGCATAAACGGAAAGGAATGGGAATGGAAGCTTACAGGCAGACGAAAGGACGTATTTTTGATATTCAAAAATTTTCTATCCATGACGGAGACGGCATCCGCACGATTGTTTTCCTGAAAGGCTGTGTGCTGCGGTGCAGATGGTGCTGTAATCCGGAGTCGCAGGAGTATCCGATCCAGACGATGGTTGTGGCGGGAGAAGAGAAGATCATCGGAAGGGATGTGACGGTGGATGAGGTAATGAAAACGGTGGAACAGGATCGGCCGTATTACTATCGTTCCGGCGGCGGATTGACTTTGTCCGGTGGCGAGAGCCTTTGCCAGCCGGAATTTGCCAAGGATCTGCTGCGGGCAGCGAAGGAGAATGGGATCAATACGGCGATGGAAAGCATGGCCTGTGCAAAATATGAAGTGATAGAAAGCATTCTTCCTTACTTAGATCATTATCTGCTGGATATCAAACATATGGATCCTGTAAAACATAAAGAATTTACGGGGAAAAGCAACGAACTAATGCTGGAAAATGCCCGGAAGCTCGCAGCTTCCGGACAGCTCGCAGCTTCCGGGCAGACAAGGCTGAGTATACGGATACCGGTGATTCCCACGTTCAATGACAGCGAGGAGGAGATTCGGGCCATTGCCCGCTTTGCGAAAGAATTGCATCATATAGAAAAGATACATCTCCTTCCCTACCACAGGCTGGGGCAGGATAAGTATGACGGCCTTGGCAGGGAATATTTGATGAAAGATATTGTTCCCCCTAAGGCGGAGCAAATGGAGATGTTAAAGAGGGCAGCGGAATCCGAGTCCGGCCTGATATGCCAGATCGGCGGATAAGAAATGGAGAAAGTGATGGGAATGCAGGATAGTTTTAGCGGAATATCGGATAATTTATCAACGGAGGGAAAGACGAGGATCGTTCAGGAGCTGGTGCCGGGAAAACAGATCACGATCGCGCATCTGATCGCCAATCCGGATAAAGTATTATATGAAAAACTGGGCCTGGATCCGAGCGTGGATTATTCCAGGTCGGCCATCGGGGTACTGACTATAAGCCCGGCGGAGACCGCCGTGATTGCGGCGGACATCGCGGTAAAAGCGGCGGGCATTGAGCTTGGCTTTGTGGACAGATTCAGCGGAACGCTTATTATTACAGGAACCGTATCCGAGACGGAGGCTTCCCTGAAAGCGGTATTGGAATATACGAAAGAGAAAATGGGATTTGCCATATGCCCGTTTACCCGCACTTAGCACAGAGGCTTGTGATGAACGGGCGGGGAGGCGCGGCGTAAGGAAATGAAGAAAATTATTTTAATGGGCAGGAGCGAAAGCGGGAAAACTACCTTGACACAGGCGTTAAAGGGAGAACGCATCGAATACCGCAAGACCCAGTATATTAATTATTTCGATGTTGTGATCGATACTCCGGGGGAATATATACAAACGAAACAGCTCGGCTATGCGCTGGCGCTTTATGCATATGAGGCGGATATCGTCGGACTGCTTTTATCGGCGACGGAACCGTATTCGCTGTATCCGCCCAATATTACCTGTATGGTAAACCGGGAAGTGGTGGGCATCGTGACGAAGATCAATGAAAGAAATGCGGATCCCAAAAGGGCGGAACGATGGCTAAGGATGACAGGATGCAAAAAAATATTTTTTGTGGATTCCAAAAAGCAGGAAGGGATAGCGGAAATCCTGGAATATCTTAAGGAAGAAGGGGATAGGATGCCCTGGGAGAAAGAAAATTAGTTTATGTAACCGGCGTGGCGTAAACCACGCCGGTTGTGCTTTAAAATAAGATAGCCAAGCGGGGCAGGAAAGAGAATCTTTCCTGCCCTTTTTTGGAATAATATGTAAAATACAAAATGGGATAAACAAAACTATCATAAAAATCCCCAAAAAAATCAACGAAAGTATTTTAGTAAACGGTATAAATTTATGTATATTGTCGGAAAATACTTTCCTAAACTGGAACTATTGAAATACAATTTGTCAAATTGTATACTTTTTACATGAAAAAGGTAGATGGTGTTGGTATGAATATTCAGGAAGTGGCAAAGCTGGCAAAGGTTTCCGTATCGACGGTATCAAAAATTATCAATGGAAAAGATAACGATATCAGCGAACCTACCAGAAAAAGAGTGTTAAAAATTGTAGAAGAGCAAAATTACATCCCTTATGCGAAATACAGAATGAAAGAAGGAATGGCAAACCGGTTAGTGGGATTGGTTATTCCGGGAAACAACAGCTATTATGGCGTATTGATTGCCATGATAGAAGAAGCGCTTCAGGAACGCGGATACCGCCTGGTAGTCTATACGGTATCGGAAATGGATGCAAAGGTATTGGATGAAGCGCTGGAACAGCTTTGGAAACGCGGGGTGATCGGGGTGCTGGTGAATGGGACTCTGGCTGCTTCCCATGTGCCTGAGAATTGCAAAGCGGTATATTTCACGGAGACGGAAGAATTTGACCAGCGGCAGCAGAATACCTTTTATTTCCGCAAATATGAAGCCGGCCGGCTGGCGGCAGAAGCGCTTCTGGAAGCGGGACATAGAAAAATCGGATGCATTTTGGAGCAATCGGAACAGAATATTTTAAACGGAATAGAGGCCGTATTCAGGGAACGGCAGCTGCCGGAGGGTGATCTGGTATCCTATCTCGGAAAAGACAGAGAGGATTTATGGAAAAACGGAACCGGCTTTTGCATGACGGATAATGTGTCGGCAATGATATGCGGCAGTTCGGAGATTGCTGGCATGGTTTTGGAATATGCGGGAAAAACAGGAATTCAGGCTCCGCAGGAGTTGTCCATAGTCTGCATGGAAGAACAGGATATTCTGGAATATATGGCAGGAGGGATCGCTTCGGTAAAATATCCCCTGCAGCAGATGACCGCCTCCGCCGTGCATCATTTATTACAGATGATTACGGAGAAAAAAGAGTGTGAGATCGCCAGGAAATTTTTTCCCGTTCTTCAGAAAAGAGGCAGCATCCGAAAGAACGAAGAGGGACAGAGGGGCGGAAAAATTGTAGTGGTAGGAAGTATGAACATTGATAACGTGATCGAAGGGGTGCGCATTCCGGTAAACGGGGAAACCCATATCGCGGACAATATCCTGGTCATGCCGGGAGGGAAGGGAGGAAACCAGGCGGTCGGCGTAGGAAAGCTGGGGGGAAGGGCATATATGATCGGCAGGATTGGAAAAGACGCGGATGGCAAACTACTGTTTAAGGGATTGTCGGATTGCGGAGTCTATATGGACGGAGTGGAATTCGACGACCAGTTATCCAGCGGCCAGGCATTCGTCCATCTGGACCGGGAAGGGGAAAACACCATTGTTGTATACCGCGGAGCAAACGGCAATTTGGACGGGGCACAGTTGGAAAGGCACGGCGAAGTTTTTCAAAATGCTAAATATTGTCTACTTTCTTCGGAAATATCGATGGAAACCATACGCGCCGCAAAAAAACATTGCCGGAAAAATCAGACGGAAATGATACTGAAGCCTTCCGCATTGGAGGAAATTGAAGAAGATATTCTGGAAGGGATCGATTACCTGGTGCCAAATGAAAAAGAGATGGAACAGATTTGCCCCGGCAATATGCCTCTGGAAGAAAAGGCGGACCGGCTGCTTGCAAACGGGGTGAAAAATGTGATTGTAACCTTGGGGAAACAGGGCTCTTACCTGAAAAATAAAGCGCATTCCATTTATTTTCCGAGCGCGCCGTTTACGGCGATCGATTCGACGGGAGGAGCGGATTCCTTCATTAGCGCTATGGCATTTTCTCTGAGCGAAGGAAACGAACTGGTTTATTCTATTATCTATGCCACCTATGCCGCCGGGATCACTGTTACGAGATACGGAGTGCAGGAGGCGATGCCGGATAAAAAAACAATCGGTATCTATATAGAAGAAATGGAAAGAAAATACAGGGAAATAAAAGAAATTATTTAAGAAGGGAATAGGAAAAGTGAAAAAGATCGTAGTATTGGGCAGTTTAAATATGGATTTTGTGATTCGTGTAAAAGAGATGCCTCAAATCGGGGAAACGGTTCTTGGAGAAGGTGTGCGGCTGGTGCCGGGCGGTAAAGGAGCAAACCAGGCTTATGCGGCGGGAAAACTGGGCGGCGCGGTGACAATGCTCGGGGCGGTAGGAGAGGATGTGTATGGGGAACAGTTGTGCCAGAACCTCCGCAGCGTCCGGGTGGACACAAAAGGAGTCAGAAAATTAGAAAATATTCCTACCGGCCAGGCTTTTGTTTCCGTTTACGACAGCGGGGACAATTCGATCATAGTGATTCCCGGGGCGAACGGAGAGTTAAACCGGGAAATGATCGAACAGGAGATGGCGTGCATTGACGAATGCGACTATATCGTTATGCAGATGGAAATCCCTTTGGATGTCATAAGGTTTGTGAAAGAGACGGCGATCCGAAAAGGAAAAAAAGTAGTGCTGGATCCGGCGCCGGCGGTCGCGGGGCTGGAGGATGAATTTTGGAAAGGGATATCCATATTGAAGCCGAATGAAACGGAATTGGAGATTTTGACCGGAAAAAAGCCAAAGACACAGGAAGAAATAAAAGAAGCGGCAAGAAGCATGGTCAAAAAGGGCGTGGAAACGGTGATCGTTACGCTTGGGGAAAAGGGATGTCTGCTGGTCAATGAAGAAAAGGAAGAATATTTTCCGGTACATAAAGTAAATATAAAGGATACAACGGCCGCAGGCGACAGTTTTATTGCGGCGTTGGTAGTTGCTCTTTGCGAAGGAAAGACGTATGAGGAAGCGGTGGCATTTGCCCAGCGGGTATCGTCGGTTGTTGTTACCAGACAAGGGGCGCAGACATCGATCCCATGGAGGAACGAGATGGAAAAGGAGTAAACAGAGCCTGGAGGCTGGGGGTGAACGATTGAAGATTAGAAAGACAGTATTTTATCCTACGGTAATCATTATATTGATGTTTCTTGCCTGTTATATGGTAAGTCCGCAGAGGGTCAATGAAGTGTTAGACGCGGTGAACCGGTTTTTCCAGCAAGGATTCGGGTGGTTTTATTTGGCGGTTTCTCTGTTTCTTGTGGTGGTGTCAGGTATTGTATTGTTCTCTGGGTTTGGAAAAACGAGGATTGGGGGAGAAGAGGCAAAACCGATGTTGTCAACCGGGAGCTGGTTTACGGTGGTGCTTTGTACGACGATCGCGGCGGGGTTGATTTTCTGGGGATCTTCGGAGCCGGTATACCATCTGATGGAACCGCCGGGATTTCTGGGCATAGAGGCCGGAAGCTATGAAGCCTCCGTGTTTTCCATGACAACGATGTTTATGCATTGGACGATCACTCCGTATGCGATATATAGTGTACCAGCATTGATGTTCGCGGTTGCGGTTTACAACCAGAAAAAGGCGTTCAGCTTTTCTTCCTGCGTATCGGGGGTTCTGCCTTGGGCGGACAAGCCATTGAGTTCGGCGGTCATCGATTCCATGTGTGTATTCGCTACGGTCATGGGTATGATCGCTTCCCTTGGGCAAGGGATTTTGAGCATCGCGGGAGGGCTGAGCGAAATCAGCGGAAAGGAAAGCAGCCGGATGGCATGGGTACTGATCGGAGTGTTCATTGCCATTATATTTACCATATCGGCATGCAGCGGCGTACTGAAAGGAATTAAGTGGATTTCCAATATCAATACCGTATTCCTTATTTGCTTGATGATGCTGGTATTCGCGGTGGGGCCGACCATGTATATTGTACAACTGGCTATGGAATCTTTTGGAATTTATCTGGACAATTTTTTTACGAGAAGCCTGATGATTGGCGCAGGGTCGGGGAGCGACTGGTCCTATTTCTGGACGATAGCCACCTTTGCAAACTGGATGGCATGGGCGCCGATTACAGGAATGTTTCTTGGGAAAGTATCCTATGGGCATTCGGTAAGAAAATTTATTGTTATTAATCTGGGCGCAGGGGCGTTAAGTTCCGGCCTTTGGATCAGCATATTCGGAGGCACGTCCATTTATCAGCAGCTGCACGGAACGGATCTGCATGGAAAGATGGCCTTGCAGGGAATGGAAAGCGCGGTGTATGGAATGCTGAGGGCGCTGCCGGTCGGAAGATGGCTGATACCGGTGCTGGCCGTTACGGTTGTCTTGTCAGTAGTGACAGCAGCGGATTCTACGACGAATGTACTGGGGGATTTGTGTTTTCTTGGCGATGAGAAAGACCGGGGAATGAAGATAGTAAAAGTAATATGGGGAGCCTTGATCGGCGGGATGGCGATTCTGCTCATTTGCTCTCAAGGAGTGGCCGGAATCAAAATGATGTCGGTGATCGGAGGGCTTCCGGCGGCGGCGCTGCTGTTGCTTTCAGGAATTTCTCTTCTAAAAACAGCCCGGCAGAAAGGATCTTTGGGGAAGGAGGGTAAAAGAGAACAGCAGCAATGAAAGGGGTATTTTCGGGAGCCTTCCAGGCATCCCGGTGATGCATAAAGAAAAAAGAAAAAGAGGAGGAACCAGAGATGGAAGAAATGAAGAAAATACCGATAGTTATGGATTTTGATACGGGGACGGATGATGCGGTGGCACTTATTACCGCCCTGCTGCACCGCGACATACTGGATGTCTGCGCGGTTACGGCGGTGGCAGGAAATGTTCCGCTCGAGGCGACGGCAGCCAACACATTGAATATTGTGGATGCGCTCGGCCATACGGATATCCCGGTGGCGAAAGGCGCAGACAAGCCGTTGAAAAGAGAACTGCATTGTGCCATTTCCCATGGAAAGACAGGGCTGGGAGATGTGATAGTGCCGGATTCCGAACGCGGATTTTATGAAAAAGATGCGGCGGACACTATTTATGAGGCAGCTCTGGCGCATGAGGGAGAACTGGTTGTGCTGGCTACCGGCCCCCAAACCAATATGGCGATCGCGATCCAGAGATACCCGGACATTGTAAAGCTGATCAAGCGGGTGTATATTATGGGCGGCTGCCTGGTAGGAGGAAATATGACACAGGCATCCGAATTCAATGCCTATGTGGATCCGGAAGCGATACAGATCCTTTTCCGCAGCGGATTGGATGTGGTCATGGTAGGGCTGGATGTCACGCTTCAGACGGAACTTCCGATCTGGGCCAGGGACAGAGTGGAAGCGGCGGGAACGCCGGAAGCGAAGCTGGCAGTACAGGTGATGGATTTCATGATCAAGAGAAATAAAGAATTCGGCTATGATGTGGCGAATTTGCACGATGTGGTGGCATTCTGCGCCATCGTAAATCCTTCGGTTTTAAAATTGAAAAAATATTTCGTGGATGTGGAAACGGAAGGAACCATTACGAGAGGAATGACAGTGGCGGATTTCCGGGATGTATGTCCTGATAAGGAGAAAAATATTACCTGTGCGGAAGATATTGACGTAGAGGAGTTCTGGAACTGGTTTGTAGATGTTTTTGAAAAACGCGGCAAAAGGAGATAAACAGATGGGAAAAGGAAAACAAATGAACAAATGGTTATTGCTGGTCGTGATCTGTCTGGGAGGAGGAATCATTTATATTTTTCCGTATATACAATATTCTTACTATGACAGCATGATGGCGGAAATGGGACTTTCTAATGTGCAGATGGGGAATTTGATGTCATTGTACGGGGCGCTGAATCTGATCGGCTATTTCTTCGGAGGTATGGTAGCGGATAAATTCAAATATAAATATCTGATCACATTTTCACTGATCGGAACCGGTATTTCTGGTTTTGTTTTTGCTTCGGCTCCTCCTTATGCCGTTCTGCTGGCAGTTTCGGCATTCTGGTCGATCACTACGGTATTTACTTATTGGCCGGCGATGATGAAGGCGGTAAAACTGTTGGGAAGCCAGGACGAGCAGGGAAAAATGTTCGGTTTCCGGGAAGCAGGATTTTCGTTGATGTCCCTTATTTTCACATCGGTAGGACTGATGATTTTTAACGGGACAGGAGAAAAATTCTCTAATCTTCTGATCTTTTACAGCATCGTATATATTCTGTGCGGTCTGGCGAGCCTGTTCCTGCTGCCCGGTCAGGATGATGCGGACACGAAGAATGAAAACTCGGTGTTCTATGGTTTGGGATATGTGTTGAAATCGCCGAAAGTATGGGTTGCGGGCGGAGTGATCTTCTTTGCCTACTCGGTAGGAATTACCCTTGGCAAATTTGCTCCGTATTTAACGGGCGTGTTCAAAATGAGCGTTTCCGTTGCAGCGATGGTTTCTATTATTAATGAATATGCGATTCCAAACGGAGGAGCAGTTGCGGGCGGTTTGCTGGTGGATAAGGCAAAATCCAGCTCGAAAGTGATTCTGGTCGGATTTATCCTGATGGGCATTCTTTTGACAGGATTTGTGGCGGTACCGGGAGAGGCAAGCCTGCTGTATGTAGTTATTACGCTCGGCTTCTCTATCAAGCTGATGCAGTCCGCGCTGCGCGGGATCTACTTTGTACCCGTATCGGAGATCGGCATTCCTGATAAATATATAGGAACCGCGATCGGCGTAATCAGCGTGATCGGCTTTTTGCCCGACGCTTTCCTGCAGACCGTATGGGGAGGCATCCTGGACAGGCACGAAATTGAAGCAGGTTATAAGATGATGTTCAGTACATTGATCGTATTCTGCGTTATTGGCGCAGTTCTCACCGTAGTTTTGAAAAAAATGGTGGACAGCCGGAAGAAAGCGGAAGAGTAAAAAAGAAATATCCGTAAAAGAGGAAAGAAGCCTCCGGCGGATGAAAAAGAAACCCCGCAGTCTGTCATATGATACAAGACAGACTGCGGGGAATTTATTAACAAAGTTCGAATTTTTTTACCATTTGATTTAATATCTCGGCCTGTGAAGCCAGTTCTTCCGAAGTGGCGGAAGTTTCCTGGGAGGCGGCGGAATTATCCTGGATTCCACGGGCGATCTCTTCAATGCCGATCTGGAGCTGCTTCATATTTTCTGCCTGAACTGCCGCGTCTGCCGCTGTTTCCTGAATCATTTCATTGACATGCTTTATGGCGCTTACGGATTCCTGAAGTGAGTCCATAGCATCAACGGCAATCGCATTTCCCTTGTTGATTTCCCTGATGGAGATTTCGATCAGTTCTTTTGTGTTATTCGCGGCTTTGGAGCTTTCCAGTGCGAGTTTCCCGATTTCATCGGCAACTACGGCAAAGCCTTTTCCTGCTTCGCCGGCGCGGGCGGCTTCAATGGAAGCGTTTAACGACAAAAGGTTTGTCTGGGAGGCAATGTCTTCGATCGTCTGGATGATTCCCACGACTTTCTGGGAAGTGATGTGGATCTCATTCATGGCATCTATCATATGCTTCATTTTTCCCTGGTTCTGCTCAATCATGGCGGCAGCCTGTGAGGTTGCTTTGGCGGAGACTTCCGCTCCGGTCCGGCTGTTATCTACCTGTTCCGTGACGGTGGTAGTGGTGGCTGTCAGCTGTTCGATGGCAGCGGCTTGCTGTTCGGCTCCTTCTGCCAGCATTTGTGAAGCGGAGGCGAGCTCGGCGGCTCCGACGGATACCCTTTCCGAACTTTCATGGATTCCCACCATAACCTGGTTCATCGAATCGGAAATATTAAGCAGGGCAGTCTTTATTTTTTGGAATTCACCGGAATATTCGTGTTTCAGGTGGATGCTTAGTTTGCCGTCGGCGATTTGGGAGAGCGTTTCCGCTGTTTCATCTATGTATGCGATATATTCTTTCAAACGGTTGACCGTCTTTTGTATCGATTCGCCCAGTTCGCCGATTTCATTTTCGCTTGTTATATGAAGGGAGACATCCAGGTTTCCGTCGGCAAGCTGCTGTGCGGTATGGTTCAGGGCCAGAATCGGTTTGGTTATGTTTCTGGCGCTTTTATTGATGCGAATTGCGATCAGTATAATACCGACTGTGAAAATAATGACCAGCGCAAAAATCATGGCAGTCAGCGTTTCGTAATATTCTAATCCAGGGAGGCTGCTCAACACAACATATCCGGTGTCTCCGGCATGCTGCAGGAAACCGTATTTTGTGGAGTTATCTGTTTTGTATTTTAAAAATTCGCTGTTCTTTGACTGGATTGCATCGGCGACGTTTGGGGACGTATCCGTATCCTTAATATTTTTTTGTACGATGTCGCTCTGCGGATGATAAAGGAAGATGCCGCTTTCAGATAATAACAGGGTGTACCCGTTGCGGCCGATTTTATATTCCGTCATGACTTCCGTCATATGATCCAATGAGATGTCCATGCCTACCGCGCCGAGAACGTCTCCTGTGGCATCGTCATAAACCGGGGCTGCCGCGCTTAAGATCATCTTTCCGGTAGAGGAATCTATATATGGTTCCGTCAGGACTGTTTTCTTTTCCGTAATGCATCCGTACCATCCCCGGCCTGTAATATCCCAGCCTTTTTCGCTTTTAAAGCCGTCGGATTGTGCCAGCGTGCTTGTGTCAAGATCGGAGACCCATACTGCCATGACGTTTTCGGTATCGGTGTTTGCAATGTTTACGAGATTTTCCATAACAGTATCCATTTTGGGGGATTGCCAGAAATCGTCGAAGGATGCTGCCTCCAGCATCAGGCTTTTAATTTCGGGATTGCCGGCCAGCTGTTCCGTGCTTTTTGTATACTGCTCCAAAAAACCGGTCAGTTGGTTTGCGGCCGCTTTGGATTCCTGTATCAGTTCGGATTTTTTGGAAGCAAGGCTGAGCCATCCCACCATGCAGATTGCCACAACTGCTATGAGCAGCAGTACAAGAATGACGCTTCCGCCGATCTGGTGTAAGATTTCTTCCGTAATTTTTTTCTTTGATTGGTTTTCTTTTTTATGTTGATTCATAACCCACCTCCCTATGTGTGCTTTCTTAATAAAATTATTGTACATCTGTTGAGTTCGTAATACAATGAAAACTTTATTTTTGAATCGTATTCCACACAAAAACAAGTTGACTTATGTTGTTTTTGGTGGTATTATGAAAGAACAAACAACAGAAAACCAATATTTTGCATATAAATCTAAGGAGGATAAGGGAATTATGCTGAATGAGTATGAAATTAAGAAAGAAATGTGTGAAATTGGCAGGAGAGTTTACAACCGGGGCATGGTAGCAGCCAATGACGGTAACTTTTCTGTGAAACTGAACGACAACGAATTTCTTTGCACGCCGACCGGTGTGAGCAAGGGATTTATGACGCCTGAATATATCTGCAAAGTGGATGCGGAAGGCAAAGTGATCCAGGCGAACAAAGGCTTTAAGCCCTCTTCCGAGATTAAGATGCACATGAGGGTATATAAAGAGAGGCCGGATGTGCAGTCGGTAGTACATGCTCATCCCCTGTATGCTACCAGCTTTGCGATCGCGGGTATTCCTCTGACACAGCCTATTATGCCGGAAGCGGTTATCTCTTTGGGCTGCGTGCCGATCGCTGAATACGGCACACCTTCTACCAACGAAATTCCCGATGCGGTTTCCAAATATTTGCAGTATTATGACGCGGTGCTTTTGGAAAATCATGGTGCGCTGGCATATGCAGATTCCCTTTTGGCGGCATACCATAAAATGGAATCCGTAGAGTTTTATGCACGTTTATTATATCAGTCAAAAGTTCTCGGCGGGCCGAAGGAATTATCCCCGGCACAGGTTGAGAGATTATATGAAATCAGAAGACAGTTCGGCATGACAGGAAAGCATCCGGCGGATCTGTGTCCGAACAAAAAAGCCGGCAAACCGAGCTGCCATAGCTGCAGCGGTTCCTGTGGAGGCGCATCTTCCGACGGCAAAGCGGATGCGGATCTGGTAGCTTCGATTACAAAGAAAGTGATGGAGCAGTTAGGCTTATAATATAAAGACAGGAAGGAATGTAGGCCATGAATGAAGAGCTGATCTGTCAGGTGGTGGAAAAAGCGGTCAGAGAAGCGGGCAAGGCTGTCATGACGCTGGAAACGGCGAAAAAGCTGATCGACATGGTGGAGAAAAAAGCGGAAGAAATGGGAATCGCCGTTATCATCGCGGTTGCCGACAAGGCCGCAAGGCCCGTGGCCATCCACTGCATGGACGATGCATACATAGCCAGCTTTGACATCGCTCTGAACAAAGCGTATACATCCGCAGGGCTGAAAATGTCCACGGCAGAACTTTCCCGGCTCAGCGGGCCAGGCCAGCCCCTTTACGGCATCCAGCATACCAACGAAGGGAAGATTGTCATTTTCGGAGGCGGAGAAGTGCTGGAGGCGAACGGGCGGATAGCGGGCGCTCTGGGCGTAAGCGGCGGGACGCTGGAACAGGATACCTATCTTGCCGCATACGGGCGGGAAGTGTTTGCCCGGATCGAATAGATCCGGTGATCAAATAGGCCCGGTGATAGAAATAAGCCATATAAGTCATAAAAGAAAGGGATGATAAAGCGGTGGCAGTAAGTGAACAATTGGTACAGGACGTGGTAAAAGAAGTTGTTGCCAAACTTCAGATCAATGCCGATGTCAGCGGAAGCAAAGGCGTATTTGCAGACATGAATGCGGCGATCGAAGCAGCAAAACAGGCACAGAAAAAAGTGCAGAAGATGTCCATGGATCAAAGGGAAAAGATTATTACGATTATTAGAAGAAAGACGAAAGAAAATGCCGAAATTCTGGCGCGGATGGGCGTACAGGAAACAGGCATGGGAAACGTGGGCCATAAAATATTAAAGCATCATCTGGTAGCGGAGAGGACGCCGGGGACGGAAGACATTACGACAACGGCCTGGTCCGGCGACCGGGGACTGACCCTGGTGGAAATGGGGCCTTTCGGAGTTATCGGGGCGATTACCCCTTGTACGAACCCTACCGAAACGATTATCTGCAATACCATGGGCATGCTGGCGGGCGGCAACACGGTAGTGTTCAATCCCCATCCGGCGGCGATTAAGACTTCCATCTTCGCAGTAAATATGCTGAATGAGGCTTCCCTGGAAGCGGGGGGACCGGATGCGATCGCATGTACGGTGGAAAACCCGACATTGGAAACGAGCAATATTATGATGAAACATAAAGATATTTCCCTGCTTGTGGCAACAGGCGGCCCCGGAGTGGTAACGGCCGTCCTTTCCTCCGGCAAGAGAGGAATCGGGGCAGGAGCGGGCAACCCTCCGGCGCTGGTGGACGAAACGGCGGATATACGGAAAGCGGCGGAGGATATCGTAAATGGATGCACGTTTGACAATAATCTTCCCTGCATCGCCGAAAAAGAGATTGTGGCGGTGGAGAGCGTGGCTGACGAACTGATGCATTATATGGTCAGCGAACAGGGCTGCTACAGGATCAATAAGGAAGAGCAGGATAAGCTGGCCGGCGTGGTTCTAACTCCCAAGGGATTGAACAGGAAGTGCGTGGGAAGAAGCGCAAAAGTACTGCTTTCCATGATCGGGATTGAAGTACCGGACAATATCCGGTGCATCGTGTTTGAAGGAGAAAAAGAGCATCCTCTGATTTCGGAAGAACTGATGATGCCGATCCTTGGAATCGTAAAGGCAAAGGATTTCGAAGATGCGGTGGAAAAAGCGGTCTGGCTGGAACACGGCAACCGGCATTCGGCGCATATCCATTCGAAAAATGTGGATAATATCACGAAATATGCGAAAGCCATCGACACAGCGATCCTTGTAAAGAACGCGCCTTCCTATGCGGCATTGGGCTTCGGCGGAGAAGGCTACTGTACATTTACGATTGCCAGCAGGACGGGCGAAGGCCTGACGAGCGCCAGCGCATTTACGAAAAGAAGACGCTGTGTAATGTCGGACAGTCTTTGCATCAGATAGCAATAGTCATAAAAAGGAAAGAAGGAGGCGGCTATGAGCAATATGAATAAGATCGGTAAGATCGATGCGATTGATGTGGAAGCGGTGGTAAAACAGGTGCTGGAGAGCATGGCGGGCTTTGGCACGGACAGTTCAGGCACCGCATCGCCGGCAGGACAGATACCGAAAACGGCGAGAGTTGCCATGCTGACCGCATTGGAAAAATATGAAGTAAAAGAATTCCCCATGCCGGAAGTCGGGGATGGGGATATCCTTGTAAAAGTAGAAGGCTGCGGCATTTGCGGCACCGACGCCCATGAGTTCAAAAGAGATCCTTTCGGCTTAATTCCGGTGGCATTGGGCCATGAAGGAACCGGCGAAATCGTAAAGATGGGCAAGAACGTAAAAAAAGACAGCGCAGGAAAGCCCTTAAAAGTTGGGGACAAAGTAGTTACCTGCATGATCTTCAAAGATAATCCGGACATTACCATGTTTGACCTGAATAAACAGAACGTAGGAGGCGCCGACGTATACGGGCTTCTTCCCGACGACGATATTCACTTGAACGGGTGGTTTTCCGATTACATATTGATCCGTGAAGGTTCCACAGTGTTCAATGTCAGCGACTTGGATCTGAAGTCAAGGATTTTGATTGAGCCTTGTGCCGTGCTGATTCATGCGGTGGAACGGGCGAAGACGACAGGAATCCTCCGTTTCAACAGCAGAGTGGTTGTACAGGGCTGCGGGCCGATCGGCCTGATCTGTATCGCTGTGCTGCGCACGATGGGCATCGAGAACATCGTAGCGGTGGACGGAGAACAGAAACGCCTTGATTTTGCAAAGGAAATGGGCGCGGAAAGATCGGTCAACTTCAAAGACCATAAAGGAATCGAGGCGCTGGCAAAGGCGGTAGAGAATGCGTTCGGCGGATATCCGGCAGATTTTGCATTCCAGTGTACGGGTTCCCCGGCGGCACATTCCAATATTTATAAATTTATCCGCAACGGCGGCGGCTTGTGTGAATTAGGTTTCTTTATTAACGGCGGAGATGCGACGATCAATCCTCATTTTGACATCTGTTCCAAAGAGATCACCACGGTAGGCTCCTGGGTATATACCTTAAGGGATTATGCAACTACTTTCGATTTCTTAAAGAGGGCGAAGGGGATCGGGCTTCCGGTCGATAAGCTGATCACTCATGAATTCCCGTTGGACCAGATCAACGAGGCGCATGTGACGAACTTGAAAATGGAAGGTTTGAAGATAGCGATCATCAATAAATAGGAAGTGGAGTTAAGGTATGGGAGAAGCAGTAGGTATCATAGAGGTATTCGGACTTGCAACAGCATTTGCTGCAGCGGACGCAGGATGCAAAGCCGCCCAGGTAACGATTGAGAATTTCGATAAAAATAAACCGGCCAATGCGGATGCTCTTCCCGTGCCGCTTATCGTAATGATCAAATTCCGCGGAACCATATCGGATGTCAGGGCGGCCGTCGCAGCGGCAAAGCAAAGGGCGGAAGAACTCGCCGGAGTCGTGGCGACCCACGAGATCGCAAGCCCAGAGGAAGATACGGAAAAAATGCTTAGACTTAGCGGTATGGATAAGGTATAATAAAAAAAGAAAACAGCAATAGGAGGATTATAATGGCACAATTAGCATTAGGCATGATAGAGACAAGAGGACTCACAGCGGCGATCGAAGCATCGGACGCAATGATCAAAGCAGCGGAGGTTACTCTGGTCGGAACAGAGAAGATTGGTTCCGGTCTGGTAACGGTTATGGTACGCGGCGATGTAGGTGCCGTAAAGGCAGCGGTAGAAGCGGGCAGCGTAAGGGCGGCAAGCCTTGGCGAACTGGTGGCTACACATGTAATACCGAGACCCCACAGCGACGTAGAAAAAATTTTACCGCTTATTTAATCCCGACGCCATGGTGGAGAGAAGAAGAAAGTTGCTATGCGCGAAAAATTGCGCAGAAATGAGGTGAATCATGGGAAATGCATATGGGTTTTTTGAGATTCCGAGTACGACGGCAGCGATAGACGCCCTCGATATTATGTGCAAAACGGCAAATGTGGAATTTATCACATGGGAGAAAAAGCTGGGCGGCAGACTGGTTACGATCATCATACGGGGAAGCGTATCGGATGTAAAACAGGCGATAGAGACGGCCGCGCGCAGCGCGATCAAGAAACCGGCGGCTACGGTAGTAATTGCCAATCCCCATGAAGAAATCATTAAACTGGTGAAGAAGAGCGCCAGCCGGTTGACGAATATATCAACCGCCTGGAACGACGAAATGGAGTGACGTATGGCGGAACAGAAAAATTCGGCGAAAAAAATTCCGGCAAAAGCCGAGGCAAAAAAAGCAGAAGCAGTAAAAACAGAAACAATAGAAACTAAAATAGAAACGAAAACAGTAAAATCAGAGCCAAAGGAGGAAAAAAGGATGGCACAGGAAGCATTGGGTATGGTAGAAACAAGAGGTTTGGTAGCATCTATTGAGGCAGCGGACGCAATGTTAAAGGCTGCAAATGTAACATTGGTTGGAACAGAGAAGATCGGTTCCGGTCTGGTAAGCGTTATGGTACGCGGTGATGTAGGCGCTGTAAACGCTGCTGTTGAGGCAGGAAGCACGAGCGCATCAAGGCTTGGCGAATTAGTGGCAACTCATGTAATTCCCAGACCTCATACGGATGTTGAGAAGATTCTTCCCGTTTTAAAATAAGAAACGGATAATTTCGTGTGATGATGATGGGCGGGCCATGCCCGCCCTTTAAGTCTTTTTGGGAAGTTCTGGAGGGAACGGACGATGGAGAATAACAGTATGACGAGCAGCCAGATAGAGCTGGTTGCCAGAATGGTAATGGAAGCCATGAACCAGGGCGAGGATACGGATCAGGGATATATGGTTCCGGTCGGAGTATCGGCAAGGCATGTGCATTTGACACAGGAGCATGTGGAAGTCCTTTTTGGAGAAGGATATCATTTAACGAAGAAAAAAGAACTGATGGGCGGACAGTTTGCATCGAATGAACTGGTGACGATCGTCGGTTTAAAGCTTAGAGCGATAGAGAATGTAAGAATATTGGGACCGGTCAGAAAGAAATCACAAGTGGAAATCTCTTCGACGGATGCGGTTAAATTAGGGGTGAAAGCTCCTATCCGGGAATCGGGTAACATAGCAGGGAGCGCTCCTGTGGCATTGGTCGGGCCGAAAGGCGCGTTGTATTTGAAGGAAGGATGCATCGTTGCCAAGAGGCACATCCATATGTCGCCGAAGGATGCGGCGGCATCCGGGCTTCACGATGGGGATGTCGTATCGGTAAAAGCCGATAACGAAAGAGGCACGGTATTCAATCATGTGCAGATCAGGGTAGATGAGAGTTTTACACTGGAAATGCACATTGATACGGATGAGGCGAATGCGGCAAAGATATCTACGGGAGATACCGTGAGAATTCAAAGATAACAGAAAGGCATGGTTTACATATGCTTATAGGAAAAGTAGTTGGAAGCGTAGTCTCCACGAGAAAAAGCGAAAAATTGATTGGCAATAAATTCATGGTTGTCGAGCTGGCGGAAAAAATGGGAAGCGGCGGCCAGATGATTGCCATCGATAATATTGGTGCAGGGATCGGAGAATTTGTGCTGGTCGCTACGGGAAGCGCGGCGAGGATCGGCTGCGACATGGAAAATGTACCGGTAGATGCGGCGATCGTAGGGATCATTGATGATGGAAGGCAATGGATGCAGAAATGAGCGGAGTAGGTAGTACAGGTAAAACCGGATGGGAAAGCATGAGCATGGAAGAAGTGAGCGTCATACTGCGTCAAAGCGGAATCGTCGGCGCGGGCGGTGCCGGTTTTCCCACTTATGCCAAATTAGATAAACGGGCGGATACGATTATTATGAACTGTGCGGAATGCGAACCCCTTTTAAAGCTGCATAGACAGCTTTTGGAGCAGAACGCCAGGGAGATCATAAGAACATTTCACCTGCTTGCCGAATGCGTAGGCGCGAAAGAAGCCGTGATCGGCATCAAGAAGGCGTATAAGAGAACGATCGCCGCGTTGCTGGCTTATACCGGGGAATACCCGGAAATCAGGCTGGGGCTGTTGGATGAGGTTTATCCCGCAGGGGATGAAGTCGTGCTGATTTATGAGACCACCGGAAAAGCGGTTCCGCCGGGGGGGCTTCCGATCGAAAGCGGCGTGGCGGTATTCAACGTAGAAACGGTATACAATATATACCGGGCTATGGCGCTGGGGCGTCCGGTGGAGGATAAACTGGTGTCCGTCGTAGGAGAGGTGGAACATCCGGTTACGGTAAGGCTGCCTCTGGGATGTACGATAGAGGAAGCCGTGCGGGAAGCCGGGGAAATCACGGTAAAAAATCCCGTGTTTTTTATCGGCGGGCCGATGATGGGGTTTGAAGGAAACGGCGTACTCCCTGTAACGAAGACGACCAATGCCGTATTGGTATTGCCGGAAGAGCATTTACTGATACAGAGAAAAAGAAGAAAGTCTTCCATAGATTTAAAACGGGCGGCTGCGGCTTGCTGCCAGTGTACGATGTGTACCGATCTATGTCCGAGGCATCTTATGGGGCATCCTATAGAACCCCACAAATTCATGCTGGCAGCAACCTGCAAGGATATACAGGATACGGATATTTTTCTGAATACGATGTTCTGTTCTTCCTGCGGGCTATGCGAAAATTATTCTTGTATGCAAGGTTTGTCCCCCCGTTCTTTGATTGCGGATTATAAGGCAGGATTAAGAACCCATGGAATAAAGCCGCCGAAAGCAGAGGCAGCTCCCGTGCCGGAAGAGCGCCAGTACCGGAAAGCGCCGATGGAACGCCTGATGGCAAGGCTGGATCTGACGAGGTACGATAAACCCGCTCCTATTACGGAGATGACAGGGGAGATCAGGAAAGTAAAACTGATGTGCAGCCAACACATCGGAGCCCCCGCCGTTCCTGCCGTGAAGGAAGGAGATATGGTAAAGAAGGGGCAGATCGTAGCGGAGCCGGCAAACGGGTTAAGCGTTGCGGTACATGCTTCGATCGAAGGAAAAGTAACCGAAGTAACGGAAAAATATATTATCATTCAAAAGTAGGAAGGTTGTACATAATATGAGCAAGGCGATCGGAATGGTGGAATACAAAACAGTTTCGGCAGGGGTAACGGCGGCAGATGCCATGGTAAAAACCTCGGAAGTCGATATCATAGAGGCGCAGACCGTATGTCCGGGCAAATACATTGCGCTCATCAGCGGAAGCCTGAGTGCGGTAAAGGCTGCGGTGGATGTGGCGAAGAACAATTATGGGCTGCATCTGATCAACAGTTTTGTTCTTGGAAATCCTCATGAGTCCATATTTCCTGCCATTTACGGAGCAACCCAGATAGAGGGAGTCAGCGCCCTTGGCATATTGGAAACTTACGATGCGGCATCCATTATAGTAGCAGCGGACATTGCGGCGAAAACGGCGATTGTATCGCTGATTGAACTGCGTATCGCACGCGGCATGTGCGGAAAATCCTATATGATGCTGACCGGCGAAGTGGCCGCGGTGAACGCAGCCATAGAAAAGGCAAGAAACGAAATCGGGGCGGACGGCATGTATCTGGATTCCACCGTGATTGCCCATCCTGACGAGAAAATATGCCGTGCAATATTATAGGCTTGGAAGGTGAGACAGAAAATATATGTTAGCGATAGAAAGAAGAAATGAAATACTGGAGAAATTACAGAAGGAAAAAAGGGTAGTCGTCAGCGAACTGAGCAAACTATATGGCGTTACGGAAGAAACCATACGAAGAGATCTGGAAAAACTGGAAAAAGACGGATACGTGATCAAAAGTTACGGCGGCGCGGTGCTGAATGAAAATATGAACATCGATATGCCGTTCAATATCCGAAAGAACACCAATGTGCCAGGAAAGCAGAAGATTGCGGAGATCATAAAAAGCATGGTAAAAGACGGCGAACGGCTTATCCTGGATTCCAGTTCTACCGCTGTATTCATTGCGAAGGCTTTGAAAGAAGAAAAAAGAAATCTGACAATTATTACAAATTCCATAGAAATCATTATTGAACTTTTCGATGCGCAAGACTGGCATGTGCTTTCCACGGGAGGATTGGCGATGGAAGGGTCTTTGGCCCTGGTTGGCCCTCAGACGGATCATATGCTGCGATCCTATTATGTGGATAAGACGATCATTTCCTGCAAAGGCTTCGATATGGAAAATGGTATCACGGACTCTAACGAGCTTCATGCCAGAAATAAAAAGACGATGCTGGAGCGGGCGGATTGCAGTATTTTGGCGGTAGACAGTTCCAAATTCGGACATACGGCCTTTACTAGTATCGGAGGGCTTGAGAATATTTCCATGATTATTACGGATGAGGAGCCGGAGGAAAGATGGCTGCGGCTCTTTGAGAAGCACAATATCAAATGTATTTGGGAAGAGGATATGGTTTAGAAAGGAACTCCATATTTGCAAGCGCCATAATGCGCCGGGGAACCCATCGGCTATGAAGCTGCGGTGGCCTGGATATATTATTGAAAAAAATCAGTTAAGCAGGTATAATGATAATACTTTATATAGCATCGGAGCAAAAAAATGGAATCTCAAGGAAGTATTGCTGGTTTCTAAAAATGATAATGATTCTAACGAGGTGGCGCTCACTTATAGTCTTGATTATAGGAATTTGATTGCCGAAGGGAAAGAATTTATGGGAGTTGCTTTGGGCGATGAACATTCGGTTGATCCCTGCATGAATACAGTGGCGTATCATTTGATAACTACTTCCATTCAATGTGTTGTTATCGTACTTCATAATCATCCATCGTTATCGAAATTTTCATTGGAGGATGTAAAGTTTTTTCTTAATAATGGAACTGTTAAAATGATGGTTGTAGTTACAAACTTAGGAAATATTTCATACCTTGTAAAAAGAGAAAATTATAACCGGAAAAAAGCGATAGAAATATATAATTATGCAGTTAGTGTGCATAATGAGGGGAATAATATACATGATTATCAGAAGGCGGCATTCTATTTTCTTTCTAATTGTCATGAGGCAAATATTGTATACGAAGATCGTTAGGAGGTGCTAATATGACGAAGAGAGCTATCTTAAGTGAAAAAGCAGAAGATAACAAAGCTGCTGCTGAATGGGGGATAAAACAGGCAGAATTGCTTCAGAAAAGTGAAGAAATAACACGCAGGTTAGTAGAAAAATATATACCGATTATTTTATCGCGTAATATGAAAGGAGCAGTTAGAAATAAGGATGATGGTACATTTTAATATGAGTAAATTCTTAGAGATATTTATTTATAATAGAATCGACCATGGATATTGTAAAATGAGTAATTATATGATATAGCAGAAGACGGATGTCTTCTGCTATATTTCTTTTAGGCTACAATATTCTTACAGTTCTTGCAAACATGGATTTTTGTGATTCCCGGGAGTAACTTTCAGGAGGGTGACTTAAACGGATGGAATTTTCCGGTTTTTGTAATAATATTCCCTGTCATGTTCATTGATATCGCGCATAACCCGGCATGGGTTTCCGACGGCAACGACGTTGGCGGGGATATCTTTTGTTACGATGCTTCCGGCACCAATTACGGTATTATCTCCGATCGTGACTCCGGGCATGATGATGGCTCCGGCACCGATCCAGCAGTTCCGGCCGATATGGACGGGCATGTTGTATTGATAGATTTGCTCGCGGAGTTCCGGGAGGATGGGATGGCCGGCGGTGGCAATGGTTACATTCGGCCCGATCATGGTATAGTCGCCTACATAAATGTGGGTGTCGTCCACGCATGTTAAATGATAGTTTGCATAGACCATTTTGCCGAAATGGCAGTGGTGTCCGCCGAAATTGGCGTAAAAAGGGGCTTCTATATATACGCCTTCTCCACAGTCGGCGAGCATTTCTTTTAACATTTCCGCTCTTTTCTCGGCTTCCGATGGTTTGGTCATGTTGTAATCGAAGAGCCTGTCCTGGTATATGACTTGCTCGCTCATAATCTCTTCGTCTCCGGGGAGATAAAGCTCTCCGGTGTGCATTTTTTCTTTCATTTCACTCATCTTGTTCATATTGTCCTTTCTTAAGAAATACCCGCCGCATTTTTCAGATCGATTTCCGTAATCAGGTTGACCCGTGTGCCTACGCAAATGGAAAGGCAGATGCCGATTGTCTGGTTCCGGTAATGAACAAAGTTGCTGATCAGCAGCAGCGTATCGGGGATATTTAGCTTTAAAAGTTCCAGTACTTCCGATTCAATATATCCGGCATCTATCACGCGGATGGACTGGGTGACGGTCAGGTCTTCCGGTATCGTGTCCATTTCAAAGAGATAGGGGATGAATGCCTGGGAGAGAGGTTCCTGGAAAGTGTAGGTGATGCTGACAGGCGTGTTTCCCACGTATTCCAGATGCTTCCGGGTATTGCTTTTTTCCATTCGGATAGGGCCGAGTATATTATTTACAATGTTCTGAATGCGGTCCGGGATCATGCCGACAGGAGCTACCCGGTATCCTGACCGGATCAGGTGGCTGTCCTTATAAGGAAAGCAGTAATAAAGAAGTTCTCTGTTGACCTTTGGCGGACAAATGTAATATCCGCTGTTCTTTCTGTTTTCAATGATGCCGTCACTGATCAGCAGTTCGAGGCCGTGGCGGAGCGTACCCCTCGTAATGCCAAGTTCTGTGGCAAAGGTTCTTTCCGCAGGAAGCTTATCGCCAGGCTGCAAATGGTTGACCGCAATATATTCCCGTATATATTCCTCCACTTCCAGACTGAGCTGGTTAAAAACTTTTGGCATGGTAAATCCCCCTTTATGTGATGAGCTGGGATGTCAGATTAAAGATTCCATTCTTGATGATCCCGTCGGTATAATATTTGGAAAATGCGGGGGCTACAAGAACCTCCGTATATTCTGCAATCTGGTGCGTTTTTGTATAAGAAGTTATTTTAATATTGATAATAGGCGTATCTTCTTCCCTGTTCAGCAGTTTGGCATAGGCGCCATGTATTCTTGTGGAAGAAAAAATATGTTCGATGTTCTGGATAGAAATTCCGTTTATGGCAAACATATCGTAAAGGGAATATACCTGGAAATCGATATCCTCTATATGCTTTATGCTGTGATAGGGAATCGTCGTGTTCTCAATGGAAATAGGGAGATCATTGCCGAGACGCAGACGTATGATCTGGAACATTTCCGTGTCTTCCGCCACATGAAAAATATTCGAATATTTGAATTTGGCTTTTCTTGTCAGGGTGGTCAACACTCTGGAAGACGGTTTAAAACCGGCTTCATTCAATAACTCGCTCATGCCCTTAAAATGAATGGCTGTATCGTCAATATCCGTTTTGGTCACATATGTGCCTTTTCCGTGGACGCGTTTGAGCATGCTTTCTTCGATGAGCGAATCGATGGCGGAACGTATCAGATTCCGGCTCACATTGAATTGCTGGGCGAGTTCTCTTTCGGAAGGGATCGTGGAGCCGTAAGGATATGTTTTGTTTTGGATTTTCGTTCTTATCAGGTTTGTAATTTCCGTTGTTTTTTCATCTATATCCATGGAATGCCCCTTTCTGACAGATGGATTCCCACGGGCGGAAGTCAAGGCTGCCGCCTGGGCCATCGGTCACAAAATATTATAACAGAAGAGAAAAGGAAATAAAAGCATTAAAAAAGTGGTCTTGTAAAAACACGCTTGCATACCTATGATGGTTATTTAAAAACAATAAAGATATAAAATTGGTATATTAAAAATAAAAAGAGATTGACAATAAAGATAGAGTGTGGTATTTTATAATCACAATGTGGTTGAAGAATGGTACATAAAAAACTGTCTTATGCGCGCGGGACAGGAACGGAAAACGCTGATGCAAAATTTTGATTCATTTTGGGAGGAAAAGAAAATGTATGGATTTGATAACGAAACTTTTTTAAGTGTACTTCATGGAGCGGTGGACAATATTGAGACGATCGGGAAGGTGCTTGACCAGGCGGAAGAAAAGGGATACGAGAACGTGTTTCTCATCGGTACCGGCGGTACTTATTCGATGTTAAGCCCGCTTTCCTATCTGTTGAAGACAAACGGCACTCTGGAGTGGTATTATGATATTGCGGCGGAGTTTGTGAAAGCAAAACCGAAAAAGCTGACGGAAAAATCTCTTATGATTACCGCTTCCTTATCGGGGGATACAAAGGAAACGGTCGAAGCGGCAGAATATGCGGCAAGCGTGGGCGCACAGGTCATCGCGTTTGTGGGCAGCGAGGACAGTCCGCTGGGAAGGGCGGCGACTTACCCGATTGCGAATGCGGCGTCAAACGATAATCTGGTGGAGGAGATACATATACAACTGTTCGCGCTGGGCGCTATGCTTATGAAGAGGAACGGGGATTTTGAACAGTGCGACAGATTTTTGGAGAATCTGAAGAGAATGCCGGAAGTGCTGCTGAAAGTAAGGGAACAGAACGATGAGCGGGCGCTGGCCTTTGCGGAAAAACATAAGGATACCAAGTTCCATATGTTTGTAGGAGCGGGCAATACATGGGGCGAAACTTACTGCTTTGCCATGTGCGTGCTGGAGGAAATGCAGTGGATTCCGACCAAATCAATTCACGCGGCGGAGTTTTTCCACGGAACTGTCGAAATGACGGAGAAGGATATGAGTTTTGTACTGATCAAAGGGGAAGACGAAACGAGGCCCCTTGTGGACAGGGTAGAAAACTTTGTAAAGCAGCATTCGGAATATGTGGAAGTGTTTGATACAAAGGATTATGCGCTGGAAGGCATTGACGAAGATATGAGGAAATTTGTTGCGCCGATGGTGACATCTACCCAGTTAGAAAGGGTAAGCGCCCATTTCGAACATGTCAGGAACCACAGCCTGGATATCAGGAGATATTACAGGACGGTGGAATACTAAAACAGAATGGGGGTATCGGAATGAGAAGGCTGTTGGTGGCGACTCATGGGAGGTTTGCAGAAGGAATTGGGGAAACCCTGGGATTGATTCTCGGGGCTTCCCAGCCATTGGAAATATTGAATGCATATACGACGCCTGATTTCGATATGGCGAAGGCGGCAAAAGATTATGTTTCCAGTTTGGGGGAAGAGGATGAGCTGATCGTGGCTGCGGATGTATTTGGCGGAAGCGTGGCCAACGCTTTTACGGAATATACGGCAGACGGGCGCGTACATGTAGTGACGGGATTAAATCTTCCGCTGCTGATCGTATTGGTATCTATGCTAGGTTCGGAATTTTCCTCGAAAACTTCCTCGGAAAATTCCTTGGAAGAAATGATACAAAATGCCATAGAGGAGGCAAAGGAAGGCATTGTTTATGTAAATAAGGTAATAGAAGAAACGATGCAGGAAGAAGAGGAGGATGATTTCTGATGATTAAAATGCTGAGGCTGGATGAAAGACTGATTCATGGACAGGTTGCATTTGCATGGACCAATTCCCTTGGGGCGGACTGTATTTTTGTAATTAACGATGATGTTGCGGATAATAAACTCCGCATGACATCCCTGAAACTTGCGGCGCCGGGGGGCGTAAAGTTTGTGGCGAAGTCGGTGGATGATGCCATAGAACTTCTGAACGGAAATAAAACGGATAAATATAAATTATTTCTGATTGTGGATAATACGGCGGATGCTTTGCGGCTCGTGAAAGAAGTAAAAGACGTGAATCATGTGAACTTGGGGAATATGAAAGTAAAGGAAGGGGCACAGGCGCTGACTCCGTCCATAGCAGTGACGGAAGCGGACGTGGAAAATATCAGGGAGATGCTTGCCGCAGGAGCGGAAGTGGAGTGCAGGGCGGTGCCTACGGATAAAAAGATCATGGTGGAAACGCTGATTTAGGGAGAGAGGAGAACGGTTATGATCATTACAGCATTATTAGTAGCAGTCGTGGCCTTTCTGGCAGCCATCGACGAGCAGACATTCGGCGCGTCGATGATGTCAAGGCCGTTATTTACAGGCCCTATTGTAGGGCTGATTATGGGGGATATGACGACGGGCGTCATTATGGGAGCTTCTCTGGAGGCGATGTTTATGGGATCTATTATGGTAGGAAGCGCTGTTCCTCCGGAAGTATACGCATCCAGCGTTTTAAGTATCGCCGTGGCGATCCAGTCGGGCGCTGAAGTGGGGACTGCGGTTGCCCTTGCCCTTCCCCTGTCCATATTCCTGCAAATGTGGAGGAACTTCTGCTATGCCATTCCTGGAAGCTGGGCCGGAAAGCAGATTCAGAAAGCGGTAGAAGAGAGAAACATGAAAAAAGCGGATTTCCTGCATTTGACGGTAGTGCCGCTGTCCATAGGCATTCCTTCGGCTTTGCTCGTATTCGTCGCGATCGCCTTTGGTGCCGATTCCATCAATGCTATTTTGAATATGATTCCCGAAGTGGTAATGAACGGATTTAATGTCGCGGCCGGAGTTTTGTCCTGTGTAGGGTTGGCGCTGTTGATTAAAATGATGTCCAATAATAAAGTGCTGCCGTACCTTTTCCTCGGTTTTGTTGCAGTCATCTATCTGCATATGGATGTTATTGGAGTGGCGGTTGTCGGTTTCTGCATTGCAATGATTGCGGTAAATAATATGAAATTTGAAGATGCGGAGGAGGATTTCTGATGATGGAAAATAAGATACAGACGGCGGATAAAGAGAAAAGGGCGGAAGAGATTATGACCGCGAAAGAGTACAGGAGCATATTCTGGAGATCTTTTACGATACAGTCCTCCTGGTCTTTCGATAAGATGATGGCATACGGATATATGTATGCGCTGGAAAAACCGCTAAGAAAAATTTACCCCGATGATGATGATTTTTATGCCGCATTGAAACGCCATACGGAGACATTTAACATCACTCCCCACGTATCTCCTTTTATTATGACGCTGGGCGTGGCGATGGAGGAGGAGAATGCAAAAGAAGAGAACTTCGATACGGATTCCATCAATAACGTGAAGGTTGGGTTGATGGGGCCGCTTTCAGGAATCGGTGATTCCTTCTTCTGGGGGACCTTCCGCGTGATTGCTGCTGGCATCGGCATCGGGCTTGCACAGCAGGGAAATATATTGGGGGCTGTCATTTATTTCCTGCTTTATACTTCCATACATTTTATTACGAAGATTATAGCGGGCAAATATGGATATAAGCTGGGCACTTCTTTCTTGGAAAATGCGTCCGAGAATCATATGATGGAAAAACTGTCCTATGGCGCTTCCATCCTCGGCATGACCGTAATCGGCGCGATGATCGCCACGATGGTTTCCTTGCAGACCACTTTGAGCTTTACCCTGTCTGGCACGGAAACGACGCTCCAGTCGATTTTTGACCAGATTTTCCCCGGACTGCTGCCGCTGGCAGCTACCTTCCTCTGCGTATGGCTTTATAAGAAAAATGTGAAAACCATTTACATTATCCTTGGTATTTTTGCTTTATGCATTTTGGGGTGCGCCGTTGGGATTCTCTAAGAAACTGGTCATATTCGATGTGGACGGAACGTTGAATATGACGGAGATATATGCGGTGCCGGCATATAAAAAGGTTTTGCGCGAAATGGGGGCGGATGGTTTTACGGATGAAATGCTGCGGGACAGGATCGGGGCCGTATTCGAGGATGACATTCGGTATTTCTTTGGCAGCCGGGCGGAAGAAAAGAAAGAAGAGTTTGAAAGGCTGATCGGGGAATATTGGATGAAGGATGTGGAGCGGAAGGCAAAACCCTTTCCCCATACGGAAGAAACCTTGCGCGAGTTAAAAGAAAAAGGATATTCTCTCGCCGTTTGCTCCAACGCGGAAAACAAGGAAATCGATCTGGTACTGCGTGCATTGCATATCAAGGATTATTTTAGCTATATACAGGGAATTACGGAGGAAGGAACCAAATCCCACAGCCTCCGCCGGCTGCTTGAAAAAACAGAGCCGGAATGGGCGGTTATGGTGGGCGACAGGTTTTATGACAAAGAGGCGGCAAGAGATAACGGGATTCCGTTCATTGCCTGTCTGTACGGATATGGGAAAAAGGGGGAATTTTCGGAAATGGATTTATCCATAACGGAGATTTGCCGACTGCCGTCTATGGTGGAAAGAATAAAATAAAGATACGAATTGCGGAAATCAATTTTTGCAAACGGAAGTTTTCTTATTTATAGGAAAATCCGTTTGCAATTTTTTTTCCATAAATTACCACTATAGGAAAGAAACAATACTTCCAGTTTATTCCTTATTGAAATGTTTTGTAGTAAGTTAGTAAAAGCGGTAAGGATAACAAAAGGAAAGGATTTGTCTGTTTTGTTGCTGCCGTGTGGTGTGGGGGAGTCTGTTTATGGGAGACACATATGGATAAAGCATGTTATGACGCTATCGGGAGACGGATTCGCTATGTAAGGCACGGTAAGAAGCTGACACAGGAACAGGTTGCGGAACGGGCTGGAATTTCGGCGAATTATTTAAGCAGGATAGAAAACGGTACGGCAAAATTCAGCCTGGAGGTATTGATTCAACTGATTAACGCGCTGGATATCAGCGCAGATTATCTTCTTTTGGATGTAATTAAAAAGAAGGAAGGGAAAGGCATAGACGTTCAAAATTACGACAGACTGCCGGAAGCGCAGATTGAATTTATTAATCAGTTCATTGGTTTGGCCGGACAATATCATATTTTAAAATGAAGAAAACAGATTCGTATGAAAAACAGCATAGAAAAGAAAAGCTGCTTATAGAAGAAAAAATTGGGCTTTTGTTTGATCAAGAGAGTTTTCGGACGCTGGAGGGAGGAAAAGAAGAGAAAGCAGGAAGCGTTGTGACGGGCTATGGAACCATTGAGGGACGGAGAGTATATATGTATGCCCATAATTCTGCCGTGAAAGGGGGAACCGTGGGACTACAGGAAGGAAAGAGGATACGGAAATTAATCGAAGAGGCCGTGAGGCAGAGAAGACCGGTGGTAGGGATACAGGATTCAGGGGGCGCACGGATACAGGAGGGCATCGCGGCCCTTGCCGGATATGGAGAAGTGTTAAAGGCCCATGCGGCGGCGGCCGGAGTGATACCTCAGGTTATGGTAGTAGCGGGCACCTGTGCAGGAGGGGCGGCATATTCGCCCGGACTGGCTGATTTTACTTTTATAGTGGAAGAGACCGGATATATGTTTGTGACAGGGCCGGATGTAGTGGAAAAAAGCTGCGGGCAGAAATGTACATGGGAAGAGACAGGAGGCGCCGGGCTCCATGGGAAATTGTCAGGAGCGGCACATTTTTGCAGCAAAAATGAAAAGGAATGCTTTGTCCGGTTAAAAAGGCTTCTTATTTACCTGTCGGATGGGATGGATGAAAAGAGGCGGCGGAAAATAGTTCGGAGACGGGATGGGGATCATATCCTGCCGGGCATGAGGGAGATCGTTCCGGCCAACGGGAGAAAGGGCTATGATGTATGCGCGGTAATCGGACGGATCGTGGACAGAGGTAGTTTCTTGGAGGTAAGAAAGGATTTTGCAGAAAGCATTGTTACCGGTTTTGGAAGAATGGGAGGGTGGATGACGGGCATCGTGGCAAATCAGCCGATGAGGACGGCAGGGGCGATCGATTGCAGCGCGGCCGTAAAAGGGGCAGCATTTGTCAGGTTCTGCAACGTCTATCATATTCCGGTGATTACATTCATGGATACGCCGGGATTCCTCCCGGGGGCCGGGCAGGAGCAGGAGGGTATGGTACGCCATGGCGCAAAGTTATTGTTTGCATACGCGGAGGCGGATACGGTCAAGCTGACGGTGATCTTAAGGAAGGCTTATGGCGGCGCATATATATGCATGGGCAGCAAAGCATTGGGAATGGATGCCGTATATGCCTGGCCAGGAGCGGAGATCGCAGTGATGGGAGCGGAGTGCGCCATACCCATACTTCACAAAAGAAAGCTGGCAGGGATGGACGAAGAAGAAAAGCAGGAATTTATAAAGGAACGGACGGAAGAATACCGGGAGAATTTGAAAGCAGATGTGGAAAATGCCATGCGCTATGGATACATAGACGGCTGGCTGGAGCCGGATCATACAAGGGAGCGGTTGATCAGGGATTTGGAATATTACGGGAAGAGAAGGAAAACAGGGAAAAGAAAAAGGAAATACGGGCTGGTGCCGCTTTGAAGAAAAAGGATGGAAAAGGGAATGGACGAAAAGAGAGTTGCAGTAATCGGAATGGGATGCAGATATGCGGGCGCTAAAAATCCTGAGGGATTATGGCGGCTTTTAAAAAACGGGGAAGGGGAAAGCATGCCGATGAGCTTCCGATTCCCGCAGTTTCAGGAATACTATCATTCCGATCACCGGGCGGCAGGAAAATTTTATAATGACAGGGCATTTTTCCTGAAGGAAGACCTTTCGGCTTTCGACGCGGACTTTTTTCGGATTTCTTATAAAGAGGCGAAACGGATGGACTATCAGCAAAGACTGCTGCTGCAAGTATCCTATGAAGCGCTGACGGACGCCGGAATGGAAATCAAAGGGAGCGGCGCAGGGGTGTTTATCGGAGCTTTTATGCAGGATTTTCTGACGAATACGATGCAAAAGGAAAATTACGAGAAACTGGGCGGGCACCACGCGACCGGTTCCAGTATCGGCATGCTGGCGGCGAGGCTGTCATATTTTTATGATATCCATGGCCCCAGCATGACAGTGGACACCGCCTGTTCTTCTTCCCTGACCGCGCTGCATCTGGCGGCGGAGAGCATTCGCAGAGGCGATTGCGGGGCGGCGCTTTGCGGCGGAGTCAATATCATGACGGAAATAGGGAATTTTATTACATTGAGCAAAGGCGGATTTTTATCCCGCCAGGGCGTGTCGTCCGCTTTTGGAAAAGAAGCGGACGGCTATGCCAGAGGGGAAGGGGCTGGTGTACTCGTTCTAAAGGAATTGGAACAGGCTCTGCGGGATCAGGATCGGATTTACTGTGAGATTATAAAGACAGCGGTCAATCATGACGGCAGCAAGAAAGGGGTCAGCTATCCGAACGGAGACGCACAAGAAAAGCTGCTTTGCCAAATATACGGAGGAAATGGAGTTCCCATAGACGATATCGGTTATCTGGAAGCCCACGGAACGGGAACCAGAGCCGGGGACAGAACGGAAACGGAAGCTTTGGAGAGGGTATTCCGGAACAGGAAAACAATACTGCCCATCGGTTCTTTGAAAAGCAATATAGGGCATACGGAGGCGGCGGCAGGGATTGCGTCCGTCATAAAGGCAATCCTGGTTTTACAGCATGGGGAAATCCCGCCTACGCTCCATTGCGAAGAGAAAAATCCGGGCATTCCTTTTGCGGATTACAAAATCAGGCCGGTGGAGAAAATGGAAGGGATACGGCCGGCAAAGGACGGGAGGATATATGTTGGAATTAACAGTTTCGGCTTCGGAGGCGCTAACGCTCATGCATATATCGGCAGTTTGGCGGAAAACAGGGAACAAGAGGGAAGCGGCGGAAAAACGGCGGAAAGCAAGGACATTTTATTCCTTTCCGCAAACAGTATGCTATCTTTACGGAATATGGCGGGCGATTATAAATATGCCATACAGGCCGGCAGATTGAAAAAAGAGGATTTGGGAGAGATATGCAGGTGTGCAAGATGGCGAAGGCCTCATCATTTGCCCTTTCGGCTGGCGGTATATGCGCCGGACCGCATGAGGCTGGCCAATGGGCTGACGGAGTTTGAAAACGGAAAAACGGGAAGCGGATGGTTATGCAGACAAAGAAATAAAGATTATAAAAAACAAGCGGCGGTTTTTTCCGGCATGGGGAACCAGACGGAGAGCATGGGCAAGGATTTGTACCGCAATTTCCCCGTATTCAGGGAACAGTTTTGCCGATGCAGCAGAGAATATGAAAAATATTCCGACAGAAGCTTGAAAAAGGTAATGGAAAGAGGGACGGCGCCGGATTATTTTTACAGGGTCAGCTTTTTGCAGTCCTATCATTTGGCATATCAAATATCTCTGTTTGCCCTTCTGGTATCCGAAGGGGTGGAGTTCTGCGGATGTGTGGGACACAGCGCGGGGGAATTGGCGGCGTTTTATTGCAGCGGCTTGTTGACATTGGAGGAAACTTTCCGCATTGCATGGCATAGGGGAAGATGCCAGGAAAAGCTGCAAGGAAAGGGAAAAATGCTGGCGGTGAGGATGAGCCGGAAAGAAGCGGATTTTCTCTGCGAAAAAAGCGGTGGGTTGGTTTCCCTCGGGGTGGAAAATGGAGAGAACCGGATGGTGTTGTCCGGCGATTTAGCGGAGTTGGAAGAGATAGAAAAGCGCTGGGGCGGCAAATTTCTGAAAGGCTCCGTGGCATATCACAGTTGGAAGATGGACGAAGTGGGGGAAGAATTCCGGCGGTCGGTACGGGAACCGGAAAGAGGGGCGGCTGCGCATGAAGCCGGGGTCGGAAGAAAAACGGCAGCAGGGATTGCAGCGGGAATGGCTTTGTATTCCACCGTATATGGAGACCGTATGGAAGAGAACGCATATGAGGTTTCCTACTGGTGGAACAATATAAGGAATACGGTGGAATTTGCAAAGGCTTTAAAGGCTATGAAAAGGGATGGATTCGATTCCTTTATGGAAATAGGGGTAACTCCTGTGTTAATGCCTTCCATTGCGGAGGAATTTTATGACAGGGATTTTAGCTGTATTGCGGTTCAGTCGGAAAAAGAGGCGGGAACGGAAACGGAAATCTTCAGTCGGGCGATGATGCAGGTCTATGTAAACCGTGTGCCCGCAAACTTCCGGGCAGGAGGAAATAAATGCGGAAATCTTTCCCTTCCGGGCTATCGATGGGATAGGAAAAAGCTTCCTGTGGAAATGCCGGATCAGGAATGGGAAAAACCGGACCCCTTTCTTGGAAGGAAGGAGGGACTCCCTCTGGATATATGGAAAAACAGGATAAATCTGGCGAGCCATGACTGGCTGAAAGGGCATAAAGCGGAGGGGGAATGTTACCTGCCGGGAGTATTCTATGCGGCGATGCTTGACAGAGCGGGAATAAGGGAATGGAAGAATATGGAAATCCTCCGTCCGGTGATCCTGCATTCCTTCCGGGATACCGTATTAAGCTTTGTTCCTTATCCGTCCGGGAAGGCAGAAGTATCTGTTTTTTCGGCGGCGGAAGGGAAGTGGATGCCGGTCATGAGGGCAGAGGCAAACGAAGGGAAGAGATGGAAAACGGACGACAGGAGTCCAAAAAACGAGGAAAAGGAATGGCTGGAAATAAGCGGAGACGCGGCTTATGAAATACTGCAAAGAAAGTCACTGCATTATGACGGAAGCTTCCGCAGGATAGAGAAAGCCTGGATCGGGGAGGATGAAATTTTCTGTCAGTTGACGGCGGAAAACGGCCGCTTAAAAAAAGAGGCGCTTGCAGGAATTTTGGATGCCATGCTGCAAGCGGCGGCATTGGCGGGCAGCCGTGATATCGCATTTGACAGGAAATATATGATGCTGCCGGTGGGGATGGAAAAGGCGAGGCTGTCCTATAGGGAGGAAAAGGAATATGCAGGGCTTTATGTCCACGCAGCGATACGGGAAAGGGAAGAGCCGGTCTGGAAAGCGGATTGCAGACTTTATGACGAAAGCGGCAGTCTGTTGGCGGAATTTCACCAGGTATCTTTTGAAAAAAAAGAAAAGGCAGAGACGGAGGAAATCAATACCTATGGGTTTCAGTGGGAAGAGATAAAAAGAAAAGAAGAAAGTAAAGGCAAGGCAACGGTTTTTCTTGCGGGACAGGATATAGAAACAGATATATTCCGTTTGTTAGCGCTGATCAGGAATCATCGGGGAAAGGAACGCCGCATGGTTATCGTAACAGAAAATGCAATGAAGGTTCTGCCCGGGGACGAAGTGAAGGGCTACCGACAGGCAGGACTCTGGGGGCTGGTGCGGTGCATTCGGGCAGAAAGGCCGGATATGGAAATATGTTTGCTCGATATGGATGAGAGGGGAAGGATAGGCGATAACGGAAAATATTTTTCGGACGGACAGGATTTTTCCTATGTACCGGAAGGGGAATGGGAGGCGGCATATAGAAATGGTACGCTTTATGGGCTTCGGGCGGTACCGGTCAAAGAGGGAAAGGACGGCGGGGAAAGGCATATGCAGGGAATCACGGCGGTTCTGACGGGAGCTTCCGGGGGTTTGGCATTTCCCTATGCGTTATGGATGGCCGCTGCGGGAGCGGAAAGGATCGCTCTTGTTTCCAGGCAAAGGTCGAAAAGACTGGAGATTTTATTGGAAGCGCTGGATTATTATAGATTGCAGGGAAAATACATAAGGGCCGATGTGACGGACAGGAAACAGATAGAAAGAGGCTTGGAACAGCTGGAGGAGGAAGGATGGTTCGAAGGAAAGGAAAAAATATTCTGCCATTTGGCCGGTTATAGTGAAGACTGTCCTTATGAGGAGATTACGCCTTCTACTCTAAAGAAGCATTTGGAACCCAAAATGAAAGGGGCGGAAAATTTATCCGGGCTGGCGCAGCGATGGGAAGGCCAGCTTGTTCTCATCGGTTCCATAACCGCCGTGCTGGGGAATCCGGGGCAGGGATGTTATGGGGCGGCAAACAGCATGCTTCAGTCCTTTGCGGAATATGGGGGATATCGGCTGGAGGGCTTTGGCGCGTTGGATACCGGGATGGCCGTCAGGGAAAAAAGAGTCAGCCATGCGTTGCAGATGCAGGGTATCGGAATTATGGAAAGTTACAATGCAGTCCGGTGCAGGAAAGAATGCGGGGCGGAGATAGGGTATACGGCAAAGCTGGACTGGCGGAAAGTAATGGACTATCGGAATATGCAAAAGGACAATAAATTCCAATTCGTCAGGGAGGAAGAGGAATCCGGGGATATTTTTGGAGAAATATACGGAGAGGGGAATAGGGAGGAGAAAGAAAAGATTCTGCAAAAGCTGCTGCAAACTATTTTTGCCGAAGTGCTTGGAATGGAGGAAGACGAAGTATCTTTGGACAGGAACACGGATACCATGGGCATCGATTCTTTGAGCGCTGCTTTTATCGCCGGAAAAATCAGGCAGAAGACGGGCAGCAGCATGACGCCGGCCATGGTGGCAGGGGCGTTTACTCTCAGGGATATGGCCATGGGCATCGCCCAGGAGAGGGAAAGCGCAGAATCCGGGGAACGGTCATAGCTGCAATTTATCCATGTGCGGTCTGACAGGCTGGCCTATAGGAAGGAAAGGCTGTCGGAGGGATTATGTAACAGGCGCCGGTTCCATAAGACAGGACAGGGATAAAATGTGCGTGATAAATAGAAGAAACAAATCTTTAAAAAAAGACTTGTAAAAGAAAAAAGGAGGAATTGGAATGGACGAAGAAACCAGGATGGAAGAAGTGGCGGCAATCAAGGGGATGCCGGTTAGGCGGAATATGCATATTAAGCTGAAACAAGCGGTTCCAAGCGGTTATCCGACGGAAAAAATGAAAAGCCAGTTAGCAGCCGTAGGGCTGAATTGCGAAGAAACGTCGGAAGAAAGGCTGAAGCAATATAAGGAAGAGGTACTCAGGGATTTTCCGGAGGGAAACAGGCAGACTTTTTATATTGCCAAGGGAACGCCGAAAAGGAGCCAGGTTTATTCCTGCATGGCAGGGGCTGACGGGAAAAAGATGAATGATGTCAGTTATTTGAAAGCTCTTGGCATTGAGGAAGTGGAAGTGAACGGAAGCTGGGTGATCGATGATGACGCCGGCGGCTACCGCAGAGATTTGTGCTATATTTCATACGCGCCTCATTTTGACTATTTAAGAGACAATTTTCCGGGTATTTTCCCGGGTTCCTATGCGGGGGAAAAGAAAGTAATCAATGAGCCTACAGGGGCGGCTATCCGCGATTCTTTCAAAACGATAGCCATGACGGTATGCACGACGATAAAAAGTGGGATTCAGAAGGCGGATTTGGAATCGGTTGTTTCCACGATCTTAGGTGATAATACATCCGAGAACCCGAAAGATTATGTACAGGACGATGTGCTTTATACTTATTTGGTAAATGGCTATGATCCGGAAACAGAGACGGCGATTTCCGTAGGAGTTCTGGCTGTGAAATATTCTATCCAGATTAAAGATTACAAGGATAAGTCGGATCACAAGGACGGGCGCTATAACGATGCCATCATACAGGCGGAGGCAAGGTTTGTTTCCTACAGCAAAGAGGAAGACATTAAGAGGGATATAGAAAACCTGGCAGGTTTTCAGAATCGGATCATGGATATGGAAGCGCCGCAGGATATAGATGCAGAAGAGGAAATGCTGGAAGCAATACCGATTGTGAAGAAAAAAGTCACCGTACATACCAATCAGCCGCCGGCAAATGAGGAAACCTTTAAAACCGGCATGCCTTTGGTGGGAGTTGGAGACTATGCGGACACGATGATTTTCTTCTGCCCGGATTTTGAAAATGTGGGTTATATCGATAATTTGGAATCGAGCGTCAAAACGACCTATAGCAGAAGCGTCACCGTTGGATTCGAAAATACGGCGGGAATAAGCATATCCGCAGAGATTTCAATGGAAATGGATTTTGTCGTTGCAAAATATGGAGTGAAGATGGGCGTCAGCATGTCACTGACAAGCGCATGGAACCAAAGCCAGACAGAAACTTTGACCTTTGAAGTAGGGCCCGGGGAAGAGGCGTATTTATATCAGGGCAAGCTGAGAAGCATCATATTAAGATACAATCCGGCCAACAATATGTTTGAATATATAAACAGCTCATTGAATTCCTTCCATTCCGATGCCGTGAAAACGACAAGAGAACCGATCGTGGATCCGAAGACAAAAGCAATATGGCAGGAGATAAAAAAAGAATAAGAAAGTACCGTTGATTATCTTTTACGATCAATGCAAAAAGACGCATGGACGATAAATGCTGTCCATGCATCTTTTTGTTGTTTTTAAAAGTGCATAATATGTACAAAACACCAATTTCCTCCCTATCTGTGAGTCACGGAAATCAATTTTTATAAACGCCATGGCGGAGGAAGCCAAACGGGGCTGGGGAAGCGGAACAGGGCGGCGGGCGGGGCACGGTTTTCTGCTGTTGCGTACAATCAGTCATTTCACTTATGAAATGGCAGACAACCAGAGCGAAACCGCCAGGGAGGGCGGTTTCAGGGAGCATAGGCATGGATGCCGTTGCTCCCGGCTCGTCCGGTTGGATACCATATATCCATTTCATTAGTGAAATCTGATTGGAAGCTCCAGCAAAAAATTGCCCCTGCCAGCCCCTTTCTGCCATTTGCCCGGCTCCGATTGCCCCTCCTCCGCTATAGCATTTATAAAAATTGATTTCTGTGGGTTCCCCCATTCCTCTTTCTCACTTCAGTTTCCATATGATCGAGTCTTCCGAACTCCGCTCATAGCGCCCCTGGATCACCATGTCCAGCACCGGGCAAAAGCCTGTTTGGCCATATACTTCTGTCTCGGGTTTGTAAATCAATACTCTCGGCTTCTTTTCCTCCAGGTCTTCCAGCGTATCATATTCAAACCAGTCCATGTACCACGGAAGAATATAGCAATTCCGATTCGCGGGATATCGCTCTTTATATAGCAAATAAATGGAATCATGGACAAACGCATCCATAAAGATTTCCTCTCCCGGTTCCGTTATGGCAACGATCTGTTCATCGATTCCTGACACCGGCTCCTGGTCGTATACGATATGATCCACCACCATTTTCGCGTAAGGCGCGATGAGATAGCATCCGATCAAGCAAAACAGCGCTGCTTTTCCTTCTCCCAGTTTCTTTTCCCCGAATCCCTTTCCCATACCTATCAATACAATTAATGCAAGCGCTGCATTCCATAAAGCTGCCGAATGAAAATCGGTACCGCTCCTCGTCCCGTTTCCGCTCATGCATAAAAATAACGCAAGGCTGGCAACGGCTCCTTCCTTTTTTCCTATATCCTTCCACCACAACAGCAATGCAGCCGCAGCCCCTACGGCCAGCAAAAGCTGTATGACCGATATGCTGCTCCCCGTCGCGGTCAGCATGGCGTTAAAGTTATCCCCTATGGCAAGGAAAAAATTTCTTAATCCAAGGAAAAAGGGCTTCCATTTTATCCTTCCGAATTGGTCCTGATAATTGTTATAAACCATAGTATTGAACCGGTACGCCATCAGATACAACTTTCCTGCCGCACGGTTAGCCGCAAAATACACAAAAGAGACCGCAAAGGGGAGACAAACCGCCGATGCCAGAAAACCATAACGCGCCAGCCTATTTTTACCGTCCATACGCCCCTTTTCTTTCCATAAAAGCACTTCCTTGCAAAGTACGCCGATTACAACCGGCGCAATAGCAAATACGCTGACAAAAGTGGAAGCAATGCTGGAAAAAATACAAGCCGCCACAATCGCGCACCGCCCTTTCCCCAATTCCCCGTCCTTCCAATAACGGATATATTCCATCATCAACACAACGATACAAAACCCCTGGATATTGTCCCCAAGAATCTTTGACGCCTGAAAAAACATCGGCCAAATAATAACGATCCTGACGACGGGCAGCAAAAACATTTTTACTTTCCCGAAGAAACCGCAATGCCTGTAATAAAGCCCTCCCCACAATATGGCGGAAAAAAGATAATACAGCAGACGGAACTGCTGGATGCTTTTAGCGCCCAGCCAGGCAAAAAATGCACACAAATAATAGCCGAAAGGGGTATGCTGGGTATAATAATCCCGGTAAAGCACTCTTCCTTTCGCAATCAGCATCCCTCCCCGTATATTATCGCATTCATCGGTAAAGGTTCCCATGTTCTCTCTCGTAAAAACATATGTTAAAACCATGCAGACAAATGCTGCCAAAAAAGCGCCAAGCAACTTGCCCGCCCGTTCCCTATCCTGCTTTTTATACATGCAAAAAAGGGCATACAGCAAAACTCCGGCACCGGAACCTACCGTCAAGCAATAGAAAAATCCCCAAAAAGGATCTTTCTCTCCTCCGTAAACCCCGATGCATAAATCTCCTTCCACCTCTTCTCCGTTTACGAACAGCTTTCCGTCCTCGTATCCATCCCCTTCCGAGGCATAAAAACTTAACGCAGAGTTGCCCGTTGCATCTTTCGAGCGGATTGAAACCGTGTATATATTTCCTTTCTTTACTTTAACCGGAGTCTTTACACTGCGAAAATAATTTTCTCCATCAAACACCTGGCTGGCATTGTATTCCCAATCATATATTTTCTTTCCGCTTTCCTTTTCGCGTATGCAAATCTCCCAGAAAGAATTATTATTTCTTCCATAAGTACCCGTTTTTACATCAATGCCCCAAAATAATTCATACGGCATACGAATTTCCTGTTCGATCACCGTATGCCCATCCATGACCGCTATATTCTGCCCTTCCTGACCGTTCAGAACCGTTCGTTCTATATACGTCAGCCTGTTGCTAATAAGAAAAAATCCCCATACAAGCAAAAGAACAAACGACATTCCAATTATTCCAAATAAAACCTTTTTTCTAGCATTCATTGCATTCCTCGTCCTTTGCATTTCCTATCACTCTGTTGATCACAATAAAATCCCGGAAGGCTTTCGCCCCGATTCCGCATATTTTTTTCAAATTGATCGAATTCACGCCTCCCTGACGCGCCCGGAACGTAATCGGTATATATTTTGTTTTCATTTTTTTCTTTTCATAAATCACGGCAATCAGCACGTTTGGAAGGTTAAATTCCTTTGGAATATATTTCATCTGCTTTTTCAAAGCCTTTGCATCCATCAGCCGAAATGGCGTATTGGCATCCGTCACTTTCACGCCAAAGCAGACGCGGATCGCCAGTTTCAATACCTTCGTTACGAATATACGCGTCCATCCGTCCTGCCTTTTGCTTCTGTTTCCAATTACCATATCGTAATTCGCCCTCAGTTTCCAAAATCCCCTGAATTCTTCCGGCCTTGTCTGTCCATCGGAATCCGTTTGAAAAATATAGTCCGCCCCTTCTTTCAGAGCATACCGATACCCGTAAAGCAAAGTCGCCCCGTGTCCGGAATTGGGCTTCGTTACTGCCAGCAGTTTCGGCCTGCCCTCTTTCATTCCGTTTAAAATTTGAAATGTTTCATCCTTGCTTCCATCGTCGATCACCAGAAGTCTCGATTCTTCACCGACATCTTCCTTTTCCAGAATCCGATACCATTCATCCACCACGGTATATATATTTTCCGCCTCATTATACGCAGGGATCACCATATAAACCTTATCCGTTTGTTTACCAGCTTTTTTCTTCACTCGTTCGCCCACTTTTTTCTTCTTTCCTTGTTATTTACATTCCGTATTATTTCCGCCTTGCCAAATATTTATAAAAAAAATCATTTTCCAGATCATATGTATAATAGTTATATTTCCAATCATCCTGTATATCTTCATTGGACGGATCTGCTAATTGTTCCAACGTCCCATAACCGTCAGTCCGGTAAATCTCCCCAATCTCATTTTTTGTAATGCTTTCCCTCAAATTTAAAAAAGGATAAAACGCCCCAATTACCAGACCTGCCACCAGCAAAGTTTTTCTTATGGTCAGGCTCTTGTCCCTTTCTTCCTTCAATCCAAGAAAACGTAAAATAAGAATCATAAGAACGAACAAAGCAGGAATACTCGTTCTCATCGTAAAGTCATTGTATAGCCCCATGGAAAACCTCGGATAAATAAAAAGCGCCGCTATGGTAATCCAGTACAGATAATTTCTTTTGTTTTCTTTAAATAGGAGCAACGCATAAAATCCGAACATAAAAAAACAAAAGATAAAATAAAATTCCGGTTTTTTCCCATAGTCAAGCCAGTGAAAGCCTAAGTATTCCGGTTTTGATCCTGAAATATTTCCCCAAAAATAAAATACTTGAACGCAGCCCGCAGCCGCCAAAAGAATATTTGATGCACTAAATGCCTTTTTTGCCCGCTGCCAGCCCCCCTGGGCTATATCACACAAATAAACCGCCAACATCATTGCCGCAACTCCGACCATAGCAAATCCGCTATACAGGAGGACGGGCAGACCAACCAAAACATAATTCTGCGTTTTATGAGGACGAAGCAATAGCAAAACAGTCGCCAGCCAAGGTACGACCGCCTGACCCGGCACCCATTTCAGCAGACTCCAATTCGATGTATATTGAATTCTTACGGTTTCCGGATTCATCCATTCATGGCTGCCAAATGGAAAATTATCAGGATACAAGCTTCCGCATACCGTCTGCCCCAAGGGCAGCATACCACTGCTAAATACGAACAAAAGCCCCAGGCAAAGAATCTGCCCCTTCCGGCTCTTTATCTCCCCCGCCTTTATTACAAGAATCCACAAAAGAAAAATGCCTGCCGCCGCCAACGCGTATTGAGCCAATTCCACTGCCCGAAAAGAACCGAAAATTTTTCCTGCTATGGCCGGAAGCAAATAAAACCCCGTATAATAGCACAACATGGATTCGCCGTAATCTGTTTGATATATGACCGGCCATTCCTTTTCCGCCAAGTCATGCATGACCGCATTATGTTTCATCCAGTCGCCCGCCTGTCCGGTAAACGCCCCGATTCCGGTATGCCAGCAGAAAAAAAGAACAAGCAGCACGCCTATACACAGCGTTCTTTTTGACAGAAATACCGTGTCCTCCAGTTCATGGCACCACGACCATATTCCAAGAATAAAACCGATTCCCAGAACAACACAAATTCCGATTGCCCATGCCGGCCTCAGCCAGCCCGCAAAAAAAACCGCCATTGCAGAATACATGTAAATAAATGCAGCAACCGCTATGCCTTTTATCTTAATTTCCATATCACAAATCCTTCACTTCTATTTTTTAAGATATAAAATATCTTATTTTTGTATTATACGATATTGAATATCTTATTTCAAGCATATATTGCATTAGAATCAATACAAATGCCTTTACCAGTTATTAGATACATCATTTCAGAAAGGTACGGTTATTCTATGTATGAAGAGGAATTATTTGCAAAAAGGCTGGAACAACTCCGGCTTGAGAAAAATGTTTCCGCTCGGGAAATGAGTCTTTCTCTCGGGCAGAATCCCAGCTATATCAACAGGATAGAAAGTGGAAAAGCTCTCCCTTCCCTTTCTTTATTTTTTTACATTTGTGATTATTTTCAGATTTCACCCAAAGATTTTTTTGACGAAAGCCAAAATAACTTTTACAGCACCGGGGAATTGATCAAAGAAATACGGAAACTGACGGGCCCGCAGGTCCAACACCTTCTTGCGGTTATTAAAGATATCAATCATTCCCACTAGCGCCACATTACGCCTGTTTTGGGAAATTTACAGCATGGACAGCCTTCATGGTTCCATAGTATAATATTCTCGCAACTTTCAGTTTTATTTACAAATAGAGTGAGGAATCAGCTTATGAAAACTGTGAAAAAGATACTTTCATCCGCATCCCGGGCTGTTGGTATTTTATGCCTTTCGTTTCTCATATGCAGCTGCGGACAGGGAGCGGCGGAAGAACTTCCACTTGGAGAAGCCAATGAAAACCCGGCAGATTCCGCAGATACTACAGCAGAAACAGAAGAAGAAACTTCGGAGGAAGAAGCAGAAGAAGCCCCCGGCCTCCCTGTGATCGGAGAACGGGAGATCAAAAGCGGCAAGATGCAGAGTTATCTTACCGGGGAATGGATCGAAAAAGAAAAAGCAACCAGGCGGCCTATCGCCGTTATGATACCAAACAACAAACCGGCCATGCCTCAATACGGACTTTCCAAAGCGGCCATTATTTACGAAGCTCCCGTGGAAGGCCGGATTACCCGCCTTATGGCAGTCTTTGAAGATTATGACGAACTGGATCACATCGGCCCTGTCAGAAGCAGCCGCGATTATTTTGTCTATGTCGCCATGGGGTATGAAGCCATTTACTGCAACTGGGGACTGGCAAGGCCATATGTGGAAGAACTCCTCTGCCGGGACACCGTCCAGAACATCAGCGCAGCCGTGGAAGGTATCCACAATCCCTCCGACGAAGCTTTCGGCAGACTCAGCCGTCCGGGCTACGCCAAGGAATTTACCGGTTATCTCTTTATTGACGGCCTGGAAAAAGCGATCAAACGCCAGAAATACGAAACGGAATACGATGACCTCTATGTTCCTCCCTTTACTTTTATTGCCGATAATTACAGGGCGGAATATGAAGAAAACGAGGATGCCGTTCTCATCTATCCCGGTGGAAAAAAAGATAATTCCGGCGGTTACGGCGCATATCGCCCTTATTTTGAATACAATGCCCAGGATAAACTTTACTATCGTTACCAGGACGGAAAAAAGCAGATTGATGAATACGACGGCAGCCAGTTGGCCGTTTCCAATGTGATCCTTCAATATTGCCACGGAGAAGTAAGGGATAAAAAGGATTATCTCGCTTTTGGCGTTCACGGCGAAGGCGATGCCCTCGTTTTTACCAACGGCAAAGTGATAGAAGCCACATGGATGCGCTATGACGGCGATGCCACTCCCGCCAAATTCTTCGATCAAGACGGAAATGAAATTATTTTTAATCAGGGAAAAACATGGATATGCAATATCTGGGATGAATATAGCGAATTTGTAGAATACGCGCAGGAGAAAGACTCCTGAATCTTATGCCAAAAAAGAACTTCTAAGCGCACACTGTTTGGTGTTTCGCTAAGAAGTTCTTCTTATGTTTTGATTGATTATTTATTTCCAAAACTTCCTTTTTTTGTCTTTCACTTCTCCGGCATCCGCTGATGCTTCCTTCGCCGCATTCAGGGAATTTCCCGTTTCCGCATCAAACTGTTTCAGAAGTTCCTTCGCCTCATGGGAAAGCTTATCCGGCACGCGTACTACCAAAGTAACATAATGGTCACCCCGGTTATCTTTATTTCTCAGGGATGGTACGCCTTTTCCTTTTAAACGCACCCTTGTATCGGTCTGCGTCCCCGCTTTCACGTCATAAATCACCTTGCCGTCAACCGTATCGATCACAATCTCTCCGCCCAATGCCGCAACTGCAAAAGACACCGGCACGGTAGAATAAATATTGTAATCCTGCCTCTGGAATACGGGATGTCTGCCTACGATTACTTCTACAAGCAGATCCCCTCTCGGCCCGCCGTTGCTTCCCGGTTCGCCTTTATCCCTGATACGCACGCTCTGCCCGTTATCGATTCCCGCAGGGATGCTTACCTTTATCTTCTTCCTGTTGGCAATATATCCGCTTCCATGGCAGTCAGTACATTTATCTTTGATCACTTTGCCCGTTCCGTTACATTCCGGGCAGGTCTGTACATTCCTGACCGTGCCAAAAAAGGATTGCTGCGTAAATACGATCTGTCCCTTGCCGCCGCACTTCTGGCAGGTTTCAGGACTCGTTCCCGGTTTCGCGCCGCTTCCATGACAGGAAGCACATTCGTCTTTCAACGTAAGTTCCAACTCTTTCTCAATGCCGAATACGGCTTCCTCAAAGGTAATTCTTACGCTGGTACGAATATTGGCCCCTTTCATTGGGCCGCTGCTTGCCCTTCCGCCTCTTCGGCCGCCCCCAAAGAAATCACCGAAAATATCGCCAAAGATATCGCTGAAATCCGCGCTGTTAAAGTCAAAACCGCCAAAGCCGCCCGAGCCGCCTTCAAATGCCGCATGGCCGAACTGATCATATTGACGTTTCTTCTCCGGATCGCTGAGTACGGCATATGCTTCCGAAGCCTCTTTAAACTTTTTTTCCGCCTCTTTATCACCCGGATTCATATCCGGGTGATATTTTTTGGCCAAAACACGGTATGCCTTTTTGATCGCCGCTTCATCCGCATTTTTATCTACTCCGAGAACCTCGTAATAGTCTCGTTTTTGCTCTGCCATAACTAACTCCTCTTAAAACTTTTTTTAGAAGCCCTCTATTTATACTTCGCGGTAATCTCCGTCAACCACATCGTCAGCTGCGCCCATATCAGGACCTGCAGAATCTGCATTCATATCCGGCCCCGCACCCTGTGCCCCTGCAGCTCCCTGTGCTTGTTCATATACCTTTGCAAAAAGAGCCTGTGCATCTGTCATCAGTTTTTCTTTTGCCGCTTTCATTTCATCAATATCGCTGTCGGACATTTCCTGATCTTTCGTTCTTTCCAGCACTGCCTTCAGAGCCGTAAGATCATCCTCTACGGTGGCTTTTGCAGAAGCATCGATCTTATCGCCCACTTCATTCAATGCTTTTTCTGTCTGGAATACAAAGGAATCCGCCTCATTTCTCGTATCGATCGCATCTTTTCTCTTCTTATCCTGCGCTTCGTACTCAGCCGCTTCCTTTACTGCCTTATCGATCTCATCGTCGGACATATTAGAACCCGCGGTAATTGTAATGTGCTGTTCTTTGCCGGTACCAAGATCCTTAGCGGATACGTTTACGATACCATTTGCATCGATATCGAATGTAACTTCGATCTGCGGAACCCCGCGCATTGCCGGAGGGATACCGTCCAGCCTGAACTGTCCAAGGGATTTATTATCTTTTGCAAACTGCCTTTCCCCCTGTACCACGTTGATATCTACTGCTGTCTGATTGTCTGCTGCTGTTGAGAAGATCTGGCTCTTCTTTGTAGGGATCGTCGTATTTCTTTCGATCAGCCTGGTTGCAACGCCGCCCATTGTCTCAATGGAAAGGGAAAGAGGAGTAACGTCCAGAAGAAGGATCTCCCCTGCGCCGGCATCGCCCGCGAGCTTGCCGCCCTGGATGGATGCACCAAGTGCAACGCATTCGTCAGGATTCAGGCTCTTGGAAGGTTCATGTCCCGTCAGCTGTTTTACCTTTTCCTGAACTGCCGGAATACGTGTAGAACCGCCTACCAGCAATACTTTTCCGATCTCGGAATTGGAAAGGCCCGCATCCTTCATCGCATTCTGAACCGGAATGGCTGTTCTTTCCACAAGGTCGTGAGTCAGCTCATCGAATTTCGCCCTTGTCAGATCCATATCAAAATGCTTCGGCCCTTCTGCCGTCGCCGTAATGAAAGGAAGGTTGATATTGGTTGTCGTGGAAGAAGACAGTTCTTTCTTTGCTTTCTCCGCCGCCTCTTTTAATCTTTGCAGGGCCATCTTATCCCCTGACAAATCAACGCCTTCCTTCTTCTTAAATTCATCCAGCATCCAGTTAATAATTTTCTGGTCAAAGTCGTCGCCGCCCAGGCGCGTATCTCCGTTGGTGGAAAGAACTTCGATAACGCCGTCTCCGATTTCAATAATGGAAACGTCGAACGTACCGCCGCCCAGATCGTATACCATAATCTTCTGTTCTTTTTCGTTATCCAGGCCGTAAGCCAATGCTGCCGCCGTAGGCTCATTAATAATACGCTTTACATCAAGGCCGGCAATCTTGCCCGCATCCTTTGTCGCCTGGCGCTGTGCATCGTTAAAATAAGCAGGAACCGTAATAACCGCTTCCGTTACTTTTTCGCCAAGATAGCTTTCCGCATCCGCTTTCAATTTCTGAAGGATCATTGCGGAAATCTGCTGAGGGGAATATTTCTTCTCATCAATCGTACGTCCTCTGTCCGTACCCATATCCCTTTTGATGGAAGCAATGGTCTTTTCCGCATTCGTTACCGCCTGACGCTTTGCAGGTTCGCCCACAAGCCTTTCCCCGTTTTTAGTAAATGCCACTACGGACGGTGTGGTTCTGGCGCCTTCTGTATTGGCGATCACCGTAGGTTTACCGCCTTCCATAACTGCCACGCAGCTATTCGTTGTTCCCAAGTCAATACCAATAATCTTGCTCATAATCAAGTCCTCCTAAAAATTATAAAATTATGCTATAAAATTACCCTATTAGATAGTTACCAAAAATCTATATAACAGAAACCTATTATATACTTATTCTTTATGCGCGCCGGCTAATCCGTTTTTGTTCCCGGCCATCCGAACCGTCAGCTGACTACGGCCACCATGCTGTGCCTTACGACGGAATCCCTGTAAGTATATCCCTTTTGCAATTCCTGGGCTACGATGCCGGTCTCATATTCCTCGCTCTCTACCTGCATAACCGCGTTATGGTAATCGGGATCAAATTCCTGTCCAATGGCCTCTATCGGCTTTACTCCGATGTTTTCCAGCTCTGTCATAAGCTGTTTGTAAATCATCTGCATTCCGTCCGCGAATCCGTTTCCTTTTTCCTCTTCAGGAACGCTTGCCAAGCCCCTTTCGAAATTATCCACTACCGGAAGGATTTTTTCGATTACGCTCTTCGCCCCGATTTCATACATCGCTGTTTTTTCCTTATCGGTGCGCTTTCTGAAATTGTCGAATTCTGCCATCTGGCGCTTTACCCGATCCTCCAGTTCTTCGATCTTCTGCTTCAGCGCATCCTGCTTCTTATCCGCCTTATTTTTCTTTTTAAACAGCTTCTTTCCTGTTGTTTCTTCCGAACCGGCCTGGTCGGCAGCACCATCTTCTGTATCCGCTTCCCCTGTCTCTTCCGTTTCAGGGCAGTCGTTCTCTTCCTGATTTTCTTCTTCCAGCTCTTCGCCTGCCGATTCTTCGATATCCATATCTTCGCGATTTATCTCATTGTCATTCATATCCCCGATATTCATATCTCTCTGCTCTGCCAATTTTCTCATTCCTCCCTTTATTCTTTTTTATTATACAGCTCATCCAACTGGTGCATCAGCGTTTTCAGCGTTCCAACCACTTTATCGTAGTCCATCCGCTTCGGCCCGATAATACCGATCGTGCCCTTCATTCCTTCCTCCAGCTCGTAAGTCGCCGTTACCACACTACAGTCTTTCATTGTCTTTACCGGAGTCTCATCCCCGATATAGATCTGAATACCCGTATTGTTCTCATCGGAAAGTCTATCCACTACCAATTCATTCAGCAGCTGTTTTTCTTCAAAAGTATTGATCAGCTCGCTTGCCTTCTGATTATCCGCCAGCTCCGGATATTTCAGAATATTGTTGGCACCGCTCGTATATATTTCCAGATCTTCATCCGCCTTAATGGCTTCCGCCACAGCATCGATCACATTCCCTACAATCGAACTGTGTATCCCCGCCTGTTGTTTCATTGCGGTTATCATGCTCAAATTGATTTCTTCCAGGGACAGCCCGTTCAGGTAAGTATTCAGCAATATATTTAGTTTGAGCAGCGTTTCATCATCCAGGGCATCCTCCACGCTCAGAATGTTATTCTTAATCACATTCCCCTCTATGACGATTACTGCAAGAAGCTGATTGATATCCACCCTCGATAACTGGATAAATTTCACTTTGCTTCTGTGGATCTGTGGTGCCGATATCATGGTGGCGTAATTTGTGTTCTGCGCGAGAACTTTTGCCACCTGTTTGAGAAGATGATCCATCTTATCTTCCCTTTCCAGAAGAATCTCCCTCAATTCCTCCACTTCCCGCTCTTTCTCTTCCATCATATGATCCACATACAGGCGGTAGCCTTTGTCCGATGGAATCCTCCCTGCGGAAGTATGAGGCTGGACAATATACCCTAATTCTTCCAGATCCGCCATTTCATTTCTTATCGTTGCGGAACTCAGGTTCAAATCCGTATATTTCGAAATCGTCCTGCTCCCTACCGGTTCTCCCGTTTCAAGATAATTTCGGATAATGGCCTGCAATATTTTCATCTTTCTTTCATCTAATGTCTGCATTCTACCATCCTCCTTCCTTATCTTATCTGTTAGCACTCAACCTTTTAGAGTGCTAACATCTTCTTACCATAAAATATCACTTACCTACCGTAATGTCAACACATTACTTCAAAAATAATTATAAATAATTCTTAAAAATTTTATTGCCCTCTGTATAAGCCCGCACATAAAAATGACTTTGACATATATCATTTCCAAATATGTCAAAGTCATTATATTTTTTGTCCATGCAGGTAAATATGAAACTTAAATAAAGAAGCTTCCCGTAATATCTCCGTTGAATACATAGTATACAATGCTTTCCTCCGGCTTTACATAGAGTTCCAGGCTGGTATACTCTTCCTCTTCTTTGTGAAGGTCATATTTCCACACATCCCTTGCGATCTTCTGAAGATCTTCTGTAGAATAGGATTTACCGGAAAACTGGAAGTGAACCGCCATATTTACTGCGGTATCTGCTTTTGCCGTCTTCGGCTCTGCGCTCTCCGCTTTCTTTACCGTCGTTTTCTTTGCTGCCGTCTTCTTTACCGGTGCTTTTTTCGTCGCTGTTTTTGTCTCTTTCTTTACCGCTGTCTTTACTTCCTCTTTTGTCTCAACTGCATCCGCTTTTACTTCTGCGGGAGCTGCTGTTTCTGTCTTCACCGTCTTAGCGGCAACCGTCTTTTTCTTCGATTCTGCCATATGTTCTCTCCTTTCACTATCGAGACTCCCCTCGAGAGTATTACAAAATTTAACTTCTCATATCCTCCGGCAGCATGATTTTTCACCATCTGCGATGCAAACAGCCTTTTGGGCTCCGTTTACGATAAACAGTTTAGCTCAATTCTACTGTCTTGTCAACTTTTACGCGGCTTTTTCCCTGAAAAACGGCGTTTTTAAGCAAGAAACATAAAGTATCCCAACACGACAACGCCCAACACGATTCTATACCATCCGAAGATTTTAAAATCATGCTTCTTAATATATCCCATCAGGAAACGGATCACGGCTACCGACACACCAAATGCCACCGCCATACCTACTAAGAGAATGGACCATTCGGTCGAGCTGAAAGCCAGTCCGAATTTTAACAGTTTCAGCAAACTGGCTCCAAACATAACCGGAATCGCCAGAAAGAAAGTAAATTCCGCTGCCGTTGTTCTGGATATCCCAAGAAGAAGCGCACCTATGATTGTCGCTCCCGATCTGGATGTGCCCGGAAAAACTGCCGCCACCAACTGCCATATTCCTATCACAAATGCCATTTTATACGTCACTCCGGCAAGATCCGTTACTTTGGGCTTTACCCTTTTATTCCTGTTTTCCACCAAAAGAAATAAAACGCCGAACACAATTAACGCAACAGCGACACATACATAATTATAAAACAATTCGCTGAACACATCATCAAAAGGCAGCCCGATCACAATAGCCGGAATACAGGCTACCGCTATTTTAAACCATAAAACAAAGATATCCTTTTTAATCACCGGTTTTTTCTTAAAATCAAAAGGGAATATTTTATTCCAAAATAAAACGACTACCGCAAGTATGGAGCCAAACTGTATGACAACAAGAAATGCATCCCAAAATTCAGGGGTAACATTCAACGTCACAAATTCATTCACCAGGATCATATGTCCCGTACTGCTGACAGGCAGCCATTCCGTGACGCCCTGCACAATGCCGAACAATACCGCTTTTAATATTTCTATCATTGCCTTTCTCCTTTTTTAGTTCAGTATACGCCTCGCCCTCCCGATAAATGCTTATCAGGATAAGTACTCTAAAAGTTCCAGGTAACACTCTTCTGCATCCCGGTAGCCTTCTTCATAAAGCGCATCCAATTTCCGCTTATCTTTTTCCACTCTTCCTACCGCGCTTTTTCTCTTCGGACGGATAATAAAAGCCTTTCCTTCTTTTTCCATTTTCTCCAGAAAATCCAGCGTTTCATTATATTGCTGATCCCTTGTTTTCATCAGCTCATATACTTTCGGATACCTGGCATAGCGGGCCTTGACCGCTGCCAGGGCGGACTCGGGTCCTCTTCGGAATCCGGTTTCCTTCGTCATAATAACCACATTCTTTTCATTTCCGTCATCAATAGAACGGGCAATCGGAATAGAATCCGCCAGTCCTCCATCCAGATAGTATTCTTCCCCTATTTTCACTTTTCTGGAAACCAACGGCATAGAACTGGAAGCACGAACCGCAAGAATATCCTCATGCATATCCTTCAGCTGCATATATTCCGCCTTCCCTGTCCTTATATTTGTCACCACCGCATAAGCTTTTCCCTCATATTCCCCGAACGTTTCAAAGTCATACGGATCAAGATAATTTGGGATCAAATCATAACACATATCCGTCCCAAACAAATCCCCTGTCGTCAAAAGGCTGAACATGCCGCAATATCTTTTATTGTCCAGATAATTCACAGCCACCCGGTATGCCCGCTTTTTCTGTTTGGACAAAAAACTGCACAAATGACATGCTCCTGCGGAAACTCCATAGCAGGAAGCAAATTCTATTTCTTTATCCAGAAAAAATTCCAGCACGCCGGCAGTATATATCCCTTTCATTCCTCCGCCTTCCAAAATAAGGCCCGCTTTATACATACTCATATTTAACCTCTTTTCTATATTACTTCTTCTATTTGTCACCATATTCCGTTTTTACAAATTTTCTCAGCGCCGGGAGTGACCGCTCCACTTTTTCCGTATCGATGCAATAAGCCATACGGAAATACCCCGGACACCCAAAAGTATCCCCCGGCACAAGGATCAAATCGTACTTTTTCGCTTTCTCACAAAAAATTTTCGCATCTTCCTCCAAAGCTTTCGGGAAAATATAAAAAGTCCCTCCCGGTTTCACACAGGTGAAGCCAAGTTTCGTCAACTCCTCATAAAGAATATTCATGTTCTTTTCATATACGGAAAGATCCGATGTCTCATCCACCGTCTCCGCTGCCGCCAGCTGAATGATCGAAGAGGGACAGTTATGCCCGATTCCCCTCGAAATCTGTCCGCACATGTTTACGATCAGCTCCGCGTCCTTGCAGGAAGGGTTCACCGCGATATACCCTATCCTTTCCCCCGGAACGGACAGCGATTTTGAATAAGAATAGCAGCTTATCGTGTTCTCATACAGCTTCGATACATAGACCTCCTCCACTCCTTCAAAAAGGATTTCCCGATAAGGTTCATCGGAAATCAGATAAATATCATGCCCATATTCTTCCGCTTTCCGCCGCATCATATCCGCCAGTTTTTCCAATGTATTCTTTGTATAAACAACCCCCGACGGGTTATTCGGCGTATTGATCAGTACTGCCGCCACTTTATCCGTCAGCATTTCCGCAAAACGCCCGAAGTCCACCTGGAAATTCTCCGTATCTGCCGGAACTACCTTAAGCCTCGCCCCGCTCAAATTGATATACGGATTATACTCCGGAAAGAAGGGTGCAAAAGTCAGCACTTCGTCCCCCGGAACCGTCACGGCGCGAACCGCATGGGCGATCGCTCCCGCCGCTCCCGCCGTCATAAAAATATGTTTCCCGCTATAATCCATCCCAAACCTTCTATTTAAAGATGCTGCTACCTTCTCTTTCACGGAAGCGATCCCCAGGCTCGGGCTGTACCCATGCACCTCCATGGAATCCGCCTCTGTCAGAAGCCTTATCATCGCCTCCTTAAATGCCTCCGGCGCTGGTACTGAGGGGTTGCCCAGGCTGTAATCAAAAACATTCCCGTAACCGATTTCCTTCCCTCTGGCCGTAGCATATTCCGAAAGCTCCCTTATTACCGATTTCCCATTTAACATTTCTTTATATTGAGCCGCAATCATCTTTTTTTCCTCCGTCCACTCCGGCATAACCTGTTCCTGCCTGAAATTTAATGACTACATTCTATCACAGTTGTATGGATTATGGAATACTGAGGAGAATAAATCATCGCCAGCCAGTTTTTTCATCGTCAGCGGGCACCGAAGCACAGGCGCGCAGGAATGGGATTGGCTGGAGCCGGGGAGGC
>ERZ808040.72-NODE-72-length-95547-cov-6.037153_pt1 | contig 95547 bp, 72 predicted proteins | sample MGYA00380191_ERZ808040 | MGnify/ENA primary metagenome ERZ808040 (study PRJEB31490, sample SAMN06133395) | mouse gut metagenome | isolation source: J6 | host: mice | place: China: Chengdu | collected 2015-05 ...
GAGCGCGCGGCGGACGCGCCGGTCATCTCCCCTCTCGACCCGTCCGAGTTCGTCGAAAAGCTGCCCTTCCCGCTCACCGGGGCGCAGCTGCGGTCGATAGACGAGATATTTGCCGACCTCTGCTCGGGTCGTCCGATGAATCGGCTGCTCCAGGGCGACGTCGGCTCGGGAAAGACGGTGGTCGCTGCGGCGGCGGCGTGGCTCTGCTGCAAGTCGGGTCACCAGACCGCGCTGATGGCACCCACCGAACTGCTTGCGGCGCAGCACTTCCGCTCGCTCGAACCGATGATGCGGGCGCTCGGGCTGCGCGTCGGACTGCTGATAGGCTCGCTTCCCGCCGCCGAAAAACGCGCGGTGCAGGCGGCGATCGCCATGGGCGACTACGACCTCGTGATAGGCACGCACGCGCTGATAACCGACGCGGTCGAGTTCCGCTCGCTCGGGCTTGTGATAACCGACGAGCAGCACCGATTCGGTGTGCGGCAGCGCGCGGCACTCGCCGAAAAAGGGCGCAGCGCGCATGTTTTGGTCATGTCCGCGACGCCGATACCGCGCACGCTGTCGCTGATAATCTACGGCGACCTTGACCTGTCGGTCATCGACGAGCTTCCGCCGGGCAGGCAGCCGATAAAGACCTATTCGGTCGGCGAGAGCTACCGCGAACGGCTGCGCGCGTTCATCCGAAAGCTGGTCGGTGAGGGACGGCAGGTGTATGTCGTCTGCCCGCTGGTCGAGAGCGCGGAGGGCTTGGACGACGGACGCAAGGCGGTCGAAAAGTACGCGGAGGAGCTGCAAAGCAAGGTTTTCCCCGACCTGACCGTAGAATTTGTTCACGGCAAGATGAAGGCAAAGCAGAAGGACGAGATAATGCGCCGATTCGCCTCAGGTGAGGTGGACATCCTCGTCGCGACGACGGTCATCGAGGTGGGCATAGACGTGCCGAACGCCGCGCTGATGGTAGTCGAAAACGCCGAAAACTTCGGGCTTTCGCAGCTGCACCAGCTTCGCGGACGGGTCGGTCGCGGTGCGTACGAAAGCTACTGCGTGCTCGTCCGAGGTGGAGGCGGCGATGCCACCCGCGAGCGGCTTGCGGTCATGTGCTCGACGCAGAACGGCTTCAAGATAGCCGAAGCCGACCTGAAACTGCGCGGACCGGGCGATTTCTTCGGCTCGCGCCAGCACGGACTGCCCGCGCTTAGGGTCGCCGACCTCGAGGCGGACGCGGAGACGATGAAGAACGCCGCCGACGCCGCCGACGAGCTGCTAGCCGACGATCCCAAGCTGAAAAAGCAGGCAAATCGTGCCGCAAAGCAGGCGGTCGAGAGGATGTTTGCCGACTCGACGCTGAACTGAAAACCGAAAAGCCGGGCAGCCGCTCGGCTTTTTTCATACCTTCCGCCCCCGCCGAATAGACTTGCTTTGCAAGGACTATAAAAGAAGGCGGTGCGAAGATGAAAAGAAGGCTCGTCACTCGGCACGGAAGAAGGGTGCGCGGACGCTCGGGCGGGCGGGTCGCGCTGCTCGCGATATTTCTCGGCGCGCTCACGCTCTGCGTTCTGAGCTTCGGCGGCGCGCTCGCGAACCTGTCGCAGCTCATCGACGCGGACTTCTTCGACGCCGCGCTCGCGCACGAGCTGTCCCGACCGTCGGCGCGCGCGGACAGTCTGCTCGAGGCGTCGCTCACCCCCGCCATAAGCCTCGTCGAGCCGTCCGAGCTAAGCCGCCGACCGTCGCCGAGCACTCAGCCTTCGGTCGAGCCGAGCGGAACACCGAAACCGTCGACCGAGCCGGGCGCGACCGAACCGGCGAGCACCCCGAGCGCAGAACCGTCCGGTGTGCCGAGTTCTGACCCCGCTCCCACCCGCGAGCCGAACGCCGCTGACCTCGACCCGAACATCCGCACAGTCACCGTCGCGCCCGGCTCGACCGACGGCTACTGCTTCTCGGACGGCGTGTACATAAAAAACGGCACGAAATTCGACGTGGACGTCCGCTCATACCTCGAAGCGGTGCCCGAATTCGAGAAGAAGCCGCACATTCTCATCGTCCACACGCACGCGTGCGAGGCGTACTATCCCGACGGCGACGACATGTACGAGCCAACCGACGTCGAGCGCACCGAGGACACGAATTTCAACGTCGTGCGAGTCGGCGACGAGCTGGAAAAGCTGCTTTCCGAGCGCGGGTTTTCGGTTGAGCACATCCGTGAGATATTCGACTATCCGTCGTACAACGGGTCGTACACCCGCACGCTGAAGGCGATACAGTCGGCGCTCGACGAGGACAGCGGCATCTCGATAGTCATAGACCTGCACCGCGACGCCATCGAGGGCGCGGACGGCTCGACCTGGCGCACGGTGAGCGACGTTGACGGAAAGCTCGCCGCGCAGTCGATGTTCGTCGTCGGCACCGACGAGGGCGGGCTTCAGCACCCGAACTGGCGGCAGAATCTGCTGCTGGCGGTGCATCTGCAAAAGTACATAACCGACCGCTACCCCACCCTCATGCGCCCGATAACGCTGTCGCCGTCTCGCTACAATCAGCACGCCACAAGCGGTTCGCTTATCCTCGAGGTCGGCACGTCGGGAAACACGCTCGACGAGGCGCTCTATTCTATACAACTTTTGGGCGGCGCAATGTGCGATTTTTTGGAGGAACTGTGCGCATAGTTGTCGAAATCTCTCCTTGCCTTTTTCCCTCCGCGCGTGTAAAATGGAATTGGAAAGAACCGTCCGTTTTAAAACGCGGGAAGTTGGAAAATATTAGGAGGTATATCAATGGAGGAACGAAATCAGCCGGTAGGACATCTTGGCATAATCGGACTTCGCGGAACCGAGCCGTTTCTCGCCAAGGTGGACAGCTACATACGCGAGTGGCGCGGTCAGGATGAGAGCACTCTCATAAAGGCGTCCTGCCCCCGGTTCGGCACCGGCGAAGGCAAGGCGGCTCTCGGTGAGACCGTTCGCGGCTACGACCTGTTCATCTACTGCGACCCCTTCAACTACGGCGAGACCTACAAGATGTACGGCATGACCGTGCCGATGAGCCCGGACGACCACTACGCCGACCTCAAGCGTGTGATAGGCGCGGCAGGCGGCAAGCAGCGCCGCACCACCGTCATCATGCCGATGCTCTACGAGGGTCGTCAGCACCGCCGCACCGGACGCGAGAGCCTCGACTGCGCTTCGATGCTTCAGGAGCTGGTCGGACTGGGCGTGAACAACATCATCACCTGCGACGCGCACGACGCAAACGTCGCAAACGCCATACCCGGTCACGGATTCGAGAACCTCAACCCCGCGTATCAGTACCTCAAGGCTGTCAAAAGAGTCCTTCCCGACGTCGATTTCCGAGCGGACGACACCGTCATAATCTCCCCCGATGAGGGCGCGATGTCCCGCTGCATGTACTATACCTCCGCGCTCAATATCGACCTCGGAATGTTCTACAAGCGCCGCGACTACTCGCGAGTGGTCGACGGACGCAACCCGATAGTCGCGCACGAGTACCTCGGAAACGACCTCACCGACAAGAACGCGATAGTCGTGGACGACATGATATCAAGCGGCGACTCGGTCATCGACATATGCGAACAGCTCAAGAGCCGCGGCGTTAAGCGCATACTGGTGTTTAGCGCGTTCGGACTGTTCAACGCCGGTCTCGAGCGGATGGACCGCGCCTACGAGCAGGGGCTGTTCGACAAGATATTCACCACCAACCTGATATACCAGAACCCCGAACTGCTCCACCGCGAATGGTACTGCTCGGTCGAGATGGCAAAGCTCATCGCGTACGTCATCGACACGCTCAACTGCGACCGCTCGATAAGCGCGCTGCTCGACCCTATTGACCGCATAAACAAGCTGCTCGACCGCAAATAAATCATGGCATATAACTTTTTCGCGCTTATCAGCCGCATGAAGCACGTCTTTCGCTGGGGAATGATGCGAAACTCGCTGAGCGACAACCTGAGCGAGCACTCGCACATGGCGGCGGTGCTTGCGCACGCGCTCGGCGTCATTCGTCGGGACGTGTTCGGCGAGGAGTGCAACCCCGACCATCTCGCGGCGGCGGCGCTCTATCACGACGCAAGCGAGCTATTGACCGGCGACCTTCCCACCCCGATAAAGTACGCCGACCCAACGCTGACCGAGCGGTACAAGGCGATGGAGCGCGACGCGTCGACACGGCTTGCGACCTACCTTCCCGACAAGATGCGCGCGGCGTATCTTCCGCTGCTCTGCGAGGATCTGCCGGCGGACGAGCTGGAGCTGCTGAAGGCGGCGGACAAGCTCGCCGCGCATATCAAATGCGTCGAGGAGCTGCGCGCGGGCAACGGCGAGTTCCGCCGCGCCGAGGAGCAGACCCGACAGGCGCTCGACAGGATAGACCTCAAGGAAGTGAAATACTTCCGCGAGACCTTCATGCCGGCGTTTGGGCTGACGCTCGACGAGATATGAGGTGAAGCATGAAGTTTGAACGCATTACCGCCTGCGGCGAGTGCTGCGACGGCTGCGCCAAGTTCCTCGACGGCCGCTGCAAGGGTTGCATAGACGCGGACGGCGTTGTGCCCGAGTGGTCGGACTCCGGCCGCTGCGTCATACACGCCTGCGCTCGCGAGCACGGCGCGCGGTTCTGCGGGGTCTGCCCCGAGTTTCCCTGCGCCGACATCGAGAAGAAAATACACTGGAAGCCGAACGTCGTCGAGCGGATGCGCGAGCTTGCGGAGAAATGGGGTGACCGCAACGATTGATTACAGAGAGCTGCGGCGGGACGACTACCCCATGTTCCGCGAAATGCTGACCGCATACTATCGCGAGGGCGAGGACGCGGACACCGAGCAGGAGGTGCTCGACGCGTTCATCGCCGATCTGTTTTCGATGGCGACAGAGCAAAAGATAGGCGGCTGCTTCGTCTGCCACGAAGGAGAGGCTGTCGGGTTCGCGCTGTGGACGATCGACACGCCGGACGGAGCTTTCAGCGAGATCCCGGGTTATGGCACCATCCTCGAGATCGGAATTGATCCGCGCTTTCGCGGCAAGGGATATGGGTCGCTGGCAGTCGAGCACGCCGAGCGGCAAATGAGGCTTGCGGGCGCGGAGCACTTCTATGTGTCCGTCTATCCGCTTGCCGATAAATTCTGGACGAGGTGCGGGTACGCAAAGACCGAGAACACCGCGTCTAACGGGCTTTTCATCTACAAGAAATAGGCGAAAAACGACAAAGAGGACACCGTGGAAAATCCACAGTGTCCTCTCTTTTTGTGCGCTTATCGCAATTTGAAATGGTCGGCGAGCGCGCTGAGCGTCTCCTCGCGCGTGTCGCTCTCGAAGTCGGAGCGCGTCAGCGTGAAGAATCCGGTGCCGCTCCAGTCTATCTCCTCCGGCGGGTTATAGGTCGCCCACGCGTTGAAGTTTCGGAGCGCCGCGTCCGGGTCGCCGCACCGCTTTATCTGCTCGAGCATGAACTTCTTGTCCGGGTCGTCCCGGTCGAAAAACTTCTTCTCGCAGATGTCCGGCGGGTCGCATAGCATTATCGCGACGTGGTCGTAGTCGGAGATCTCGCGCAGCACGTCCGGCGGGATGTTCGTGTCCACGACTATCTTCTTCCCGCCCGCCGACAAGTGGATGAGCTCGAGTATCTCCAGCTCAACGCACTCGCGGGCAACGTTTTGCGTCCATTCCCAGTGCTCCTTCGGCGTCATCGAAAGCCACTCCTCCCAGCCGCTCATCGTGTCGAAGTAGCAGAGGGCGGGCTGTTTCCAGCGGCAGAGCTTGTCGCGCGGGAAGGCGTCGTGGTAGTTCTCGCCGCACATTATCATGCCGTACCGCTCGGAGAGCATACGCACCATCGTGGACTTGCCGGCGTAGCTGTGTCCGTTGATGAAGTAGACGTTTTCAAGATAGTGCTTTATCAGGTTGTCGCTAATCGGTATCTTCACGAGGTCTCCTCTCTCCGAGCGCTGTTGTTTTAGTCGTCGTTATGCGCGAACATATCGGCGAGGCTGAACGGCGGCAGTATCTTGTCGAGCAGGTCGAACAGCTCACGCTCGTAGTCGACACGCAGCTCGCTGCGCTTGTCGAACACCATCGTCGCCTTGTTCTTCGGGGTGAAAGCCGACCACTCGGGCAGGGCGGGAGTGTTCGGGTCGCCGCTGCGCGCGAAGTTCACATACGCGCTGGACATCTGCTCCTCGACGCGCTCGGATATGCCGGGCATTCCGCAGTTCGGGACAAGCTCGGTGTTGTGGAAGACATACGGGATGTCGGCGCAGTGCCAGGCGGGTTTGCCGCCGTCTATCGGGAAGTCGAGCGCAAACATATAGCTGTACACCGGCGCGGTCGCGGCCGCCGACTTCTCCTCGATGTAGCGAAGCGTCGGCTTGCGGAAGATGTTGTCCAGCATCAGCACTTCGAGGTCATCGTGTCCGGGATACGCCTTGCGGAACAGTTCTACCACCTTGTCGGTGTGCTTGTCGTAACGCTGCTCGAGGACGCCGTGCTTCTGCTCGGAAGTCATCCCTGCGCGGCCGGGCACTCCCGGTCCGAAGGCGGCAAACTCCGCCACGACCGTGCCCACCATCGTCGGGATTGTCTTCGCATAGTCGCTGAATCCGACCTCGAGCGGGTCGCCGAGATACCAGTCGTTCTTTATCGGCTCCCACGTGAGCGTCACGCCCGCCTTGCGAAGCTGCTTCTGCACCGCGTGGAACGCTTCGAACAGGTCGTGAAGCGGCAGCGTCTCCAGCTTGCCGATGTCCTTCTCCTTCAGTCCGAGGTGCTCGAGCATCGCAAGCGCTATCTTGCGGTCGTCACGCTTGTCGCGTCCACCGAAGTCGCCCACGCCGCTCATCACTATCATGCGGTGGAACAGTCCGTAAGCCTCGGGTATCTGTCCGAGGCAGGTGACCTTCATGCCGCCGCCCGACTGACCGAATATCGTCACGTTGTCCGGATCGCCGCCGAAGCCCGCGATGTTGTCGCGCACCCACTTGAGCGCGACGACGATGTCCTCCATGCCGGCGTTGCCCGAGTTTTTGTACTTCGCGCCGAAGCTGCTCAGGTCGAGATATCCGAGCATGTTCAGGCGGTGGTTGAGCGTCACCACGACCACGTCGCCGAAGTCGCAGAGGTTCGCGCCGTCGTAGGCGACCATCTCGAGCGACGAGCCTGCCGAGAATCCGCCGCCGTGCAGCCAGACCATGACCGGCTTCTTAGCGGTCTTCTCGAGCGACTTCGTCCACACGTTGAGATAGAGGCAGTCCTCGCTCTCCGGCCAGAAGCGGTGCGGTATCGCGACGTCGCCCATCGGGGACGCGGGGTCGATAAGCGGCGCGATATAGCCGTAGCTCGTCGCCTCCTTTACGCCCTCCCACTTCGCGACCGGCTTAGGCGGCAGGAAACGCTTCGCCGTGGCATACTGGATGCCGTAGAAGTGGAACATTCCGTCAAGCTCAAAGCCGCGCAGCTTGCCCGCCTTTGTCTTGACTATCGGATAGTCCTCTCGCTGGATAAACTTCTTCATTGTATGTCCTCCTCAAAAAAATAATTTGGGGTTTTGCCTACAAAATCAGTTCTGACCGTAGTACGCGTTCGGTCCGTGCTTGCGCAAAAAGTGCTTGCGCTGTACATATTCGGGCGCGGGCTTTGCGTACCTGTCGAGCGCCCACGTGAGCACCGCCATCTTCGCGACCTCCTCGAGCACCGCCGCGTGATAGACCGACTGCGCCGCGTCCTTGCCCCACGCGAACGGACCGTGGTTCGCACAGAGCACGGCGGGCGTATGCGTCGGGTCGATGCCGCGCGCCGCAAAGGTTTCGGCTATCACACGACCGGTCACGGCTTCGTAGTCGCCGTCCACCTCGTCGGGCGTCAGGTCGCGCGTGCAAGGTATCGCGCCCGCGAAGTAGTCGGCGTGGGTCGTGCCGTAGCAGGGTATGTCCGCCCGCGCCTGAGCAAACGCGACTGCGTGCGTGCTGTGGGTGTGGGTTATGCCGCCTATCTGTGAAAATCTGCGGTAGAGTTCGAGATGGGTCGGTGTGTCGCTCGACGGCCGCAAGTCCCCCTCCACGATCTTTCCGTCGAGGTCGACAAGCACGATCTTCTCGGGCGACAGCTCGGCGTAGTCCACCCCCGACGGCTTTATCGCGACGACGCCGCGCTCGCGGTCGATGCCGCTGACGTTGCCCCAGGTGTATATCACAAGTCCGCGGCGCACAAGCTCCATATTCGCCTCATACACCGCTTTTTTGAGAGATTCAAGCATTTTTTGTTCCCTCCACAGCCGAGCGCTCCGCGTCGAGCAGCGACCGCCAGACCTTCATCCACGCCGCAAATCCGCGCGCTCCGCCAGGCGTCGGCTCACAGGTGCTGCTCGCGCTCAACGCGAACACTCTGTCGTTCAGATAATCGCAAAGCCGCTCGCCCTCCGACTTCCACAGCGCGTACGCCGCAAGCAGAGCCATCCCCCACGGACCGCCCTCCCCCGCAGTCGAAAGCGTGCTTACCGCCGTTCCGAGCGCGTCCGCCATCACCTGAGCACCGGCGCGCTCCGCCTTGAAAAATCCGCCGTGACCGGACATACGCGTCGGTCGCACATTCTCCGCGCGGAGTATCTCCATGCCCGCGGCGAGGGTGGCAGTCGACGAATAGAGCTGCGAGCGCATGAAGTTCTCGAAATTCATCCGCGAATCGGGCGTGCGGAGCACCATCGGACGACCCTCCGCAAAGCCGGTTATCGGTTCGCCGGACAGGTAGTTTATCGCGTAGACGCCGCCGCAGTCGGGCTCGCCGCGCATCGCGGACGCGAACATCGCGTCGTATATCTCGCCTCGCGAACGGCTGATTCCGAGCGCGCCGAGCATCCCCTCGAACACGTCCGCCCACGCGTCTATCTCGTTTGAGCAGTTGTTGCAGTGCACCATCGCGACCGGCGCGCCGTCCGGCGTTGCGACGATGTCCAGCTCGGGGTACGGCTTGGAAAGTGGCTTCTCGAGCACCGCCATCAGGAACACCGACGTGCCCGCCGATATGTTTCCGGTGCTTTGCGACACGCTGTTCGTCGCGACCATTCCGGTGCCCGCGTCCCCCTCGGGTGGAGCGAGCAGCGCGCCCGGCTCAAGCTCACCGCTCGGGTCGAGCAGCAGCGCGCCGTCTCTCGACAGCCGTCCCGCGTCCCCTCCTGCCGCTACCGGCTTGGGCAGTATGTCGCGAATCTTCCACGGCAGTCCTCTCGACGCGTGGCGCTTGTCGAACCCCGCGAGCATCATGTCGTCGTAGTCCGAACCGTTTAGCGGAAACATTCCGCTCGCCTCGCCCACTCCGACGCATACTCTCCCGCCCAGCCGCTCGTGGACGTATCCCGCAAGCGTGGTCAGCCGGTCGATGTCCCCGACGTGCGGCTCGTCAAAGAGCAGCGCGCGGTCGAGGTGCGCGACGCTCCACCGCTGCGGCACGTTGAAGCCGAACAGTTCGGAGAGTTCCGCCGCCGAGCGCTCGGTCATCGTGTTTCGCCATGTGCGGAACTCGCAGAGCGGCTTACCGTCGCGATCAAGCGGCAGGTAGCCGTGCATCATCCCGCTGACTCCGAGCGCGCCTATCCTTGTTATCTTCGCGCCGTAACGCTCGAGAGCGTCGGCTTTCAGCGCGGCGTAGCAGCTCTGTATGCCGCGCAGCGCGTCGTCGATGTCATATGTCCACACGCCGTCCTTCAGGCTGTTCTCCCACTCGAAGGAGCCGCTCGCCAGCGGTGTGTGGCTGCGGTCGATGAGCACCGCCTTTATTCTGGTCGAGCCAAGCTCGATTCCAAGCGCGGTCTCGCCCGACTCGATAATTTGCCTGATGTCGCTCATTTTCCGAACGGATTCTCGGTCGGATAGGGCAGCGACGCGGGCTGATTGTAGCTTATGTCGGCGATTCCGAGCAGTTTCAGCACCTCGAATATCGCCGCGCCATGCTCGCCGAACGCCACCGCCGCGTGGTGCGGGAAGCGCTTCTGAATGAGCACATGGCGGTAGAAGCGCGCCATCTCGGGTATCGCAAACGCGCCGATGCTGCCGAAGCTCTCGCAGTCCATGTCGATGACCTCGCCCTCGGCGACATACGCCTTGAGCTGCGTGTCCGCCGTCGACTGGAGGCGATAGACCGTGACCTTGCCCGGCTTGATGTTGCCCTCCATCGTGCCGCGCGTGATGTCCGGCTCGGGAAGCTCAGGCTCGAGATCGCGCTTCATGATGAGCTGGTATCCCATGTGCGGGTCTTTCAGAAGCGACGAGCAGGTGTTGCCGCAGTGGAAGCCCATGAAGGTCTCGCAGAGCTTGTACGGATGCTTGCCCTTTATCGACTTGTCGTACAGCGACTGCGGCACGGTGTTGTTTATGTCGAGCAGCGTCGTGGGAAGCAGGCTCACGCACGCGCCGATGTACTCGCTTAAAGCGCCGTAGATGTCCACCTCGCAGCTTACCGGGATGCCGCGTCCGGTGAGGCGCGAGTTGACGTAGCAGGGCACGAAGCCGAACTCGGTCTGGAACGCCGGCCAGCACTTCGCGGCGATCGCGACATACTCGCGCGCTCCCTTGTGCTCGGCTATCCAGTCCTCGAGCGTCAGCTCGTACTGCGCAAGGCGGGGCAGCACGCCCGCGTACGGGTTGTTCCCGCCGAGTTCCGCCTCCATCTCCGCCTGCTTTGCGGGGATGCGCGGGTCGTCCCTGTGCTTGTTGTAGGCGACCAGCAGGTCAAGCTCGCTGTTCTCCTCCACCGCGACGCCGAGGTCGTAGAGTGCCTTTATCGGCGCGTTGCAGGCGAGGAAGTCGTCCGGGCGCGGACCGAAGGTGATTATTTTGAGGTTCTTGAGTCCCACTATCGCGCGGGCTATCGGCTCAAAGCCGCGTATCATCTCCGCGACCTCGTCAGCCGTGCCGACCGGATGCTCGGGTATGTACGCGCGGATGCCGCGAAGCCCGAGGTTGTACGAGCAGTTGAGCATGCCGCAGTAGGCATCACCACGTCCGTCGTGAAGGTCGCCGTCCCCCTCGGCTGCGGCGGCGAACATCACCGGCGAGCCGAACCACTCGGCGATGAGCGTCTCCGGCGTCTCCGGGCCGAAGTTGCCGAGATAGACGACCAGCGCGTTCACGCCGTTTTTGCGAACATCTTCGACCGCTTTTTTGGCGTCGCGCTCGTTTTCAACGGTTATCGGGCACTCGTAGATGCCCTCGCCGTACGCCTTTACGACCGCGCTCCGACGGCGCTCGCTGAGAGCCATTGGAAAGCAGCTGCGGCTGACCGCGATGATGCCGAGCTTGAGTTCGGGAATGTTTGCCATAATGAATTACCTCCGTTTTTATGTTTTATGGGTAAAAATCAACTTTTACCACTCGTTGATGAATTTAGCTCCGCCCAGCTTCCACCACTCCTCATACATGTCGACATAGTGTGTGTGGATGACTCCCCAGTCGGTGCAGTGCGGATATTTCGTCCAGTTCATGTAGCAGTCGCAGAACGCGTTTACCGACTCCTGCGAGAAGTTCTCGGTCATCGCGCGCGCCATGTCGATGATGTTCTCCGGCTTGTTCGGGCAGTCGGCGACCTGCTGTTCGAGGCGGCGATTGCAGGAGAAAAGCACCTCGTTTTCCTGCAAAATCATGCGATATACGCTGTAAATAAGCTCGGAAATGACGTGATACTTCATGTAGCAGTCGTCTTCGCGCAGGCAGCTCATAAAGTAGCTCTTGTTGAACAGCATGTTCGAGTAGAAGGTCAGCATCTTCTTCTCGCGCGCGTCCCTGTCGAAAACCGCTATCTTCTCGACCAGCTCGGGCACGCGCGGGTCGTCGCTGAACATCACACGCGAGCCGATGTAGGTCGCCTGGGTCGGCTCGCTGCCCCGCTCGGCGACCGCGATGAGGTCGTTCACCGTCTTGTACTTCACGTCGAAGTAGCCCTCGGGATAGGTGCACTTGCCGGTTATCGCCTCGGCAAGGCGGTGCTCGGCGCGCTGCTTCTCCCACTGCTCGTCGGTGAGAATGACGATGGCGTCTAGGTCGGAGTCGGGACGTTCCTTCCCCTTCGCGACCGAGCCGTGGAAGATGAGCGCTATCACCCCCGGCTGTTCGCGGAAGTAGTCGCACATGATTTTCAGGCTGTCCTCGTGATGTTTAAGCATGGTTTTCCTCCTTCTAAGCCTATAATGTTTTCAGAATGTCCACCATTTCGCTCCAGTCGTGTATGTGCAGAAACTCGAAGTCGAACTTCGGGTTTGCATCCTGATTTGCCGTCCACGCGCTGCGCTCCACGCTGTCGCAGGTGTAGAGCACCGGGAAGATGCCGACGCCGTGCGAGCCGAGCACGTCCGCCTTGATGTTGTCACCGCAGTACCAGACCTCCGACGCGTCAAGCCCCGACTTTTCGAGCGCTATCTCGAAGAGCAGCGGGTTCGGCTTGCGCACCGCGTACTCGCTCGACGCGATGATGAACTCGAACTCGTTTTCGGGCAGCAACCGGTTTATTCTCCGCTCGAGCGCGAGCCCCGACCATCCGATGTTAGATATGACACCCGTTCTGATGCCCTGCAACTTGAGGTACGCGAGCATCTCCGCCACATTCGGCATCTGCGCGCCGACCGAGACAGCGTCCCACATGACCGTCTCCAGCTCGTCCATCGGCAGCGAAAACTTAAGCCCGAGCCGCTCGTACTGCGTGCGCAGCGCCTGCCACTCGTGTATCTCGAACCCAAGCTGACGCGCGCGGTCAAAGTCGGCGAAAAGTTTGTTTGCGAAGTCGTTTGACTGCTCCGGCGTGATGTTATGCGGGTTTTCGGTTATGTACTCGAACACCGCCTGTTCTCCGCGCAGGAAGCTGAACTCCTGCTCGTACAGCAGCGTGTGTCCGTAGTCGAACAGTATCATCCGCGGCTTTTTCATGCGAATTTACCCCGCTTTCAGAAGTTTTCACGCACCCATTTCACCGATTTCTCGATGGTTTCGAGCATCGGGCTTGCGCCGTAGAACTCGACCGCGACGCCGCCCGAGTAGCCGTCCGCTTTCAGCCGCTTTGCAAGCTCTTTCATCTTAATGTCGCCGTCGCCGACCGCGCAGGGCAGCAGCTGCGTGCCGTCGGTGCAGGTCGGGATGCGCTCTCCCGCAATGCCACGCGCGTACTTCCTGTCCTTGAGATGGACGTATCGCACGCGGTCGCGAAGCAGATTGTACGCCGCAAGCTCGTCGCCGCCGGTTATTCGGAAATTTCCGGTATCGAAGCAGCATCCGAGCGTCGGGCAGGCGTCGAGAAATGAGCGAAGTCCTTCGGCGCTGCTTATCGGCGACAAAAGGTTGTCAAAATCCTCCATTATCAGCGAAATGTTGTATTTTTCCGCAATCTCAGCCACGCGATTTACGCCGTCCTTCATCCGCTCGACCGCACTCGCGCGCTCCGCCTCGCCGTCCTCCGGCGCGAAGAATCCGGGGATGACGAGCACCCTGTCAGTATCCAGCTCGCGCGTCGCCTCGAAGTAAGGCTCGCACCAACCGCGCACGTCGTCGTTCCTGCCGAGGTCCATGAATATCGGCACGCTCGCTACGGCAAGTCCGCCCGCCGCAAGCTCCTCCTTCACCTCGCGCACGCGGTCTTTGAGGTTAAAGCTCGACACCTCGAGCGCGGTGATGCCAAGCTCTCGCGCCTTTCGCATCGCCTCCGCGACGGTCGCGCCCTCCTGCTCGGCAACCGCTCGTATGTGGTCGTAAAAGGTGGATACAGTCCGCATACGCCCTCCGTTTTATCGGTTATTTTTCTCAAAAATTCCGTCGCTAACCTGGCGTTTTCTATCATTATATCACAAAGCATTTCGCATGTCAAAGCCGCAAACGCGTTTTTTATCGGGCATGAAAAGAGGGACGCGCCGTCGGGTTTTAGCCTTCCGCGGCACGTCCACTCTATACCCGCGACGGTTTTCGACATTTATCGACATAAACGAACACCGTCTTGCGCAAAGATAAACGAATTTTGCGTCAGAGTCTTGATTTTTAACCACCTAACTGATACCATAATTATAAAGAAGGAAATATTTCCCAAGGAGAGGTGTCTATGGAGAAAACGATCTTTTCGCGTTCCCCAAAACTGTGTACTCTTGTCGCTCGATCCGGTATCTCGCCTCATCTGTACGGATACACGACTATCTGCATCGCCGTAGCTCTTATGGCGGAGTACGGCATCGGCAAATGCAAGCTCGTCTCCGACCTCTACCCCAGGATAGCCGAGATGCTCGGCACCACACCGTATAGCGTCGAGCGCAACATCCGCACCGCGATAAACTTCGCGTGGTCGGGCGGCTCGCTGAAACATTTCTACGAGGGCATCGGTCTGCACATCGACAAGCGCCCGTCCAACTCGGCGTTCATCTCGCAGCTCGCGAACATCCTGCTTACCGAAAGCGCTCACGAGGGCAGCATCAAGGTGACTTGGGAGTGACGCTCACACTCCCGCGACCGCAGCCGCCTCTGCCTCCTTTGCCGCAGGTTTTCCGGCACGGACACGGTAGGAGGTGACCTGCGGTATCGTCTCGCCGTCTATCTGGAGCGCGGTGGGCTGGTCAAAGGATACCTCTATCTCGCTGCCGGTCAGGATCTCCACCATCTTCTCATGCCGGACGTGCTCTCCCTTGAATATTGAGGGAAAGACGCCCAGCGTTTTCACTTTGCTCTTGCAGTGCATCACCACCGTTGTCACAAGCCCATCCTCGCGCAGTCTGTCCTGCCCCGGCGCGACCATCATGCCGCCGCCGTAATAGCGTCCGTTCATAGTCGGCGCAAGCCAGACGTGGGAGTAGCTATGTACCGCTCCGTCCACGGTCACTGTCGCCTTGCGCGGCTTATAGTAAAACATCATGCCTTTGATGGCGATTGCGGCGTAGTTTATCGCGCCGTCCCCCTCCGCGCGCTGTTTGTCGCCCTCCTCGCAGCAGTAGCCGTCGATTCCGTAGCCCACGCCGTTGAGAAAGAAGCGCGTCTCTCCGTTCACCGTCACGGTGGGAAGGCTCCGCAGGTAGGGGTTGAGCAGCACCAGGCCGTCCCGCTCCCGCTCGCGCACGTCCGCCATGAAGTCGTTTCCCGAGCCGGTGGGATAGTAGTAGACCGGATGCTCCGGCGCCCTTCCGCCGCAGTCGTTTATGAAGTGGTGCAGCGTGCCGTCCCCTCCGGACAGGACGATTTTGTCCTCCGGCGCCGTCTTTCGCAGAAATTCCGCGGCATCCGTCTCTGTGATGTCCAGATAGGCGACGTCCTTTGTCTCAAGGATCTTACCGATGTTTTCCGCGTTGCTTCTGCCGTTTCGGTTGTCGGCAAGCGGATTGTACAGAACATATATCATATCTCAGTCCTCCGGCGTCCAGTCGACCTCTATCACATCGTCGGTCTTGTACACCTTCACCGCGCGCGAAATGCAGTGTACGGTGTAGATGCTCTGAATACTTCCGATGATGAGCGACACTCCCACATATATCATCAGCGCGGTCACTCCGTCGAAGGGATTCAGTATCAGGAAGAACGCGAATACCGCGCCCACTATCCCGAGTATCAGTGATGGTATCCAGGTTTTGATGCCCATTCTCCGCATCTCGACCGCTATCTGTATGTCGAAGATGCTTCCCATAACTATGTATATTCCGGCGACGATGGGAAGAAAAGCCGCCGCGCCGATGGGATGTATGATGAGCAGAACGCCCGCCAGGATGCTGAAAATGCCGAGCACCAGATCATGCTGGAAGAGCAGTCCGACAAACCCCAGCTCAAAATACCGAACTATCTCATACACTCCCGCTCCAATGCACACGACGCCCAGAATGTAGCAGACAGCTACGGCGGATATTTTCGGCCAGATGAGTGTCAGCACGCCTAAAACGAGCATGCAGATGCTTATGACTATCGCCCAGATGCGAAACTGTTTCCATTTTTCTTTCATCTTTAACACCTCTTACTGTTTTGAAAATGTCTTTCTCAGCTGCTCCGCCATGTCGGTCTGCTCCCAGGGCATGGCGGCGGCGTTGCTTCCGAAGTGACCGTAGCACGCTATCGGCGCGTATATCGGTCGGGTAAGCCCAAACTTCCTTATGATGGCAGCCGGACGCATATCCGCCTGCCTCCGTACGGCATCATACAGCGCAGATAGCTTCACCTTCTCTGTGCCTAAGGTGTCGACAAGCACCGATACCGGCTCGGACAGACCGATGGAATATCCGAGCTGCACCTCGCACCTGTCCGCAAGTCCCGCGGCGACAATGTTTTTCGCTATGTAGCGAGCCATGTACGCGCCGCTTCTGTCCACCTTGGTGGGGTCCTTTCCGGAGAACGAACCGCCTCCATGTCTGGCGTATCCGCCGTAGGTGTCCACAATGAGCTTGCGCCCGGTCAGTCCCGAATCTCCCGCCGGTCCTCCCACCACAAACCTTCCGGTGGGGTTGATAAATATCTGCGTGTCCGCGTCGATAAGCTCTTTTGTAATTGTCGGCAGGATGACATGCTGCCTGATGTCGCTTCTTACAGCCTCGATGTCCGCGTCCTCGCGGTGCTGGGTGGACAGTATCACGGTGGAGACGCGCTTCGGCAGCTCTCCCTCATACTCCACCGTCACCTGAGCCTTGCCGTCCGGAAGCAGATAGGGCAGCTCTCCGCTCCGCCGCACGCCCTCCAGCCGTTTGACAAGCCCATGCGCAAGCTCGATGGGCAGCGGCATGAGGCTGTCGGTCTCGCGGCAGGCATATCCGAACATCATTCCCTGATCGCCCGCGCCGCTGCTCAGCTCCTCCGCTATCCCCCTGCGGGTGATGCCCATCGCGATGTCCGGCGACTGCTCGTGCAGGTCGATGGATATCGCGCAGCTCTCGGCGTCGAAGCCTCTGCCCTTCTCGGTGTAGCCGATGTCACGGATGACTTTCCGCGCCACTGCTTCGTAGTCGACCTTTGCCGACGTGGTCACCTCGCCGAAGATGTGTACCTGATTGGTTGCGCAGGTCACCTCGCACGCCGAGCGGGACTCGGGGTCCTGCGCGAGCAGCTCGTCCAGTATGCGGTCCGCTATCTGGTCGCATATCTTATCCGGATGCCCGCAGGTGACCGATTCGGATGTGAAAAGCCGATTCATTGCTTCTTTTCCTCCTTTTCCGCCCTGTTCTCCGCCCACAGCCTGTCTGCCTCGTTCTTCCAGCAGGCGGCGTATTCGTCGCACTTGGAGCACAGGTGCTCGGCGCTCTCCGGCGACTGCGGGTCGGTGGAATGTGCTCCCGTCTCCTCCACCATCTTCCGCAGGAACTCCGGGTTCTCTAGCATCGGACACGGTCGGAGCATATTGTCGTTGAACGGCTGGTTGTCGTGGTACGCCATGAATATCGGGCTTTGCAGCGCCTCAAGCAGTGTGCACTCCCTGATGTTCGCGTTCGAATAGTGGATGAACACGCAGGGATCGACGTCGCCGCCCGCATTGATGTGCAGATAGCGCCTGCCGCCCGCGACACATCCTCCCACGAACTCGCCGTCGTTCTGGAAGTCTATCGCGAACAGCGGCTTCTCCATCCTTAAACGGCGGATGCGGCGATAGACCATCTCCCGCTGCTCGGGGTTCGGCATAAGCTCCGGCACCGCGTCGTTCCCGACCGGCATGTAGTGGAAGTACCAGATAAAGTAGGCGCCTAGGTCGATGAGGCTCTGATAGTACTCGTCCGAGGTTATCGACTCGCAGTTCTCGCTCGTATAGCAGGAGGATATGCCGTAGATGAGCTTGCGCTCGCGCAGCAGCTCCATCGCCTTTATCACCTTTTTATAAGTACCCTTGCCCCTTCGGCTGTCGGTCGCCTTCTCGTCCCCCTCAAGCGAGATGGCGGGGACGAAGTTCTTCACCCGCAGCATCTCGTCCGCGAACTTCTCGTCGATGAGCGTGGCGTTGGTAAAGGACAGGAACACGCAGTCGTCGTGCTTCTCACATATCCGGATAAGGTCGTCCTTGCGGACAAGCGGCTCGCCGCCGGTGTAGATATACAGATAGATGCCCAGCTCCTTGCCCTGGCGGATGATGCTGTCTATCTCGTCAAAGGTCAGGTTCAGCTTGTTGCCGTACTCCGCAGCCCAGCATCCGGTGCAGTGCAGATTGCAGGCGGAGGTCGGGTCGAGCAGGATCGCCCACGGGATATTGCAGTTGTACTTCTTCCGCGCCTCCTCCTGAATGTCCCAGCCCACCAACGCGGAGTTGATGAAAAAGTTGACCGCCACTGTGGTCAGAACGTCGTGATCCACATCGTTTATCAGGTGGCGGATGTACGAATAATAGGGGTCGTCGGGGTTCTCGATGGCGTGGCGCACCATCCTCCGCGGAACCTCAAATTCGTCCCCACTGAATTTGTCCGCCCAGTCCATCAGTTTGTGGAGATTCTTCTCCGGCTCCTTGTAGAGATACTTAAATGCCTGTTCAAGCCCAAATTTCTTGACGGTCTTCGATACACTCATGACAATAACTCCTTTTCTGCCTATTCGCTCTCTTTCCCCCATCCCGAACGTATTCTATCAGGCGGGGGCGAAGCGCGCCATTGTGAAAGCGAGCTGTCTCTCCGAATTTTGGGGAAACGGTCGAAACTCGTCGAAATTAGTAGAAAAGGTCGAGTTTATCAAAACTTGAGGAATTTTCGGTTTTTCCGCAAAAACATGCGCAAAAAACGGACGGGAAAAATTCCCGTCCGTTTGAATATACAAGCTCCCGGTCGAAGTTCAGTCCTCCCGCGAACTCATGTAGCTCGAGACCCGCTTGAGTGTGCCGCTGAGCCGGTCGACCGCTTCGTCCACGTCCGCCCTCATGTGGTCCCACAAAAACTTGAGCACAAATCCGAGGATGGAGTAGCAGTAGAACTCCGCGATGTCCCGCACAACGTCGTCCGAAACTTCGTCACCCATGCGCCTTCTGACCACCTTGCAGAAGCTGTCCTGGATAGATCCGAATACAGCTTGCTCCAGACGCTCCTTCGATATGGCGTCCCAGATGTGATATATCATCTTGGAGTTTGCCTGCATCGCTTTGAGCACCGTTTTCAGGCTGGTCACCCAGTCCATATCCTCGGCGTCAAGGTCGAAATATTTGTCGACCTTGAGCGTCACCCAGCTGTCGAGAAGCTCGTAGATATCCCGAAAATGGTAATAAAAAGTGTTGGAGCTTATCTCGCAGCGCGCCACAAGGGCAGATACCGTCACTTTGTTGAAAGGCATCTCGACAAGCATCTCCTCAAAGTTTTCAATTATCGCTTTTACGGTGTAGTTTGCCATTTTCCAACCTCCAACTATTAAAAAACGACAGACCGAAGCCTGTCGTTTTTCCTTGGCGGAGAAGGAGAGATTTGAACTCTCGCGGCGGTTACCCACCCTACGCCCTTAGCAGGGGCGCCTCTTCGGCCTCTTGAGTACTTCTCCATCGCCGAAACACAGACTATATGATAAAGCAAATCGCGGCGTTTGTCAAGTACCGAATCGAAAATTTCCCCCTGTTCTCGGTTTCTGACAGACTTTTAACAATTCATGTGCCAAAAATCGACGCGCATATATGTTTTCATCAGCTTTCAAAGAAAAAAAGTTAAATTACCTCTTCCTTATTCTGGCAGAGTGTGCTATAATGTCTTGTGGCATTTTTAGGCTGTTTTGCCAAACGCCTGGACTATAAAATACTTCAGGAGGAAAAAATATGGCGAAAAAATATGTTTACCTGTTCTCGGAGGGCAATGGTTCGATGCGCGAGCTGCTCGGCGGCAAGGGCGCGAACCTCGCGGAGATGACCAACCTCGGTCTGCCGGTGCCCCAGGGCTTCACCATCACCACCGAAGCCTGCACCCGCTACTACGACGACGGCAAGAAGATCGCGCCGGAGATCGAGCAGCAGATAATGGAGTATATCATCCACATGGAGCAGATCACCGGCAAGAAGTTCGGCGATCTCGAGAACCCGCTTCTCGTGTCGGTGCGCTCGGGCGCCCGCGCGTCGATGCCGGGCATGATGGACACGATACTCAACCTCGGACTTAACGAGGAGGTCGTCGAGGTCATCAGCAAGAAGTCGGGCAATCCGCGCTGGGCGTGGGACTCCTACCGCCGCTTCATCCAGATGTACTCGGACGTCGTCATGGAGGTCGGCAAGAAGTACTTCGAGCAGCTCATCGACAAGATGAAGGAGGCTCGCGGCGTCGTTCAGGACGTTGAGCTTACCGCCGACGATCTCAAGGAGCTTGCCTCCCAGTTCAAGGCGGAGTACAAGGCAAAGATAGGCTCGGACTTCCCGACCGACCCGAAGGAGCAGCTTATGGGCGCCATCCGCGCGGTCTTCCGTTCGTGGGACAACCCGCGCGCCAACGTCTATCGCCGCGACAACGACATCCCCTACTCGTGGGGCACCGCCGTCAACGTCCAGGCGATGGTCTTCGGCAACATGGGCGACACCTCCGGCACCGGCGTGGCGTTCACCCGCAACCCGGCTACCGGCGAGCGCAAGCTGTTCGGTGAGTTCCTTATGAACGCTCAGGGCGAGGACGTCGTCGCGGGTGTCCGCACTCCGCAGACTATCGACAAGCTCGCCGAGGTCATGCCCGAGTGCTACGCGCAGTTCGTTCAGATATGCAACACCCTCGAGAACCACTACCATGACATGCAGGACATGGAGTTCACCATCGAGGACAAGAAGCTGTACATGCTCCAGACCCGTAACGGCAAGCGTACCGCCGCCGCCGCGCTGAAGATAGCGTGCGACCTGGTCGACGAGCACATGATAGACGAGAAGCAGGCGCTGCTTATGATCGAGCCGCGCACGCTCGACACCCTGCTCCACCCGCAGTTCGACTCGGAGATAATCAAGAAGTCCACTCCGCTCGCAAAGGCGCTTGCTGCGTCCCCGGGAGCCGCCAGCGGCAAAATAGTCTTCAGCGCCGAGGATGCCAAGGCGTGGGCAGCTCGCGGCGAGAAGGTCGTTCTCGTGCGTCTCGAGACCTCGCCGGAGGACATCGAGGGCATGAAGGCTGCTCAGGGCATACTCACCGTCCGCGGAGGCATGACCTCGCACGCGGCGGTCGTCGCCCGCGGCATGGGCACCTGCTGCGTCTCCGGATGCTCGGAGATAAACATGGACGAGGAGAAGAAGGTCTTCCACCTCGCCGGCAAGAAGTTCAAGGAAGGCGACTGCATCTCGATAGACGGCTCGACCGGCTGCATCTACGAGGGACTCATCCCGACGGTCGACGCGTCGATAACCGGTGAGTTCGGACGCGTCATGGCGTGGGCGGACAAGTACCGCAAGCTCCAGGTGCGCACCAACGCCGACACCCCGAAGGACGCGAAGAAGGCGCACGAGTTCGGCGCGCAGGGCATCGGCCTCTGCCGCACCGAGCACATGTTCTTCGACGGCGACCGCATAGCCGCCATCCGTGAGATGATATGCTCGGACACCCTGCCCGAGCGCGAGGCGGCGCTTGCCAAGCTCGAGCCGATGCAGCAGGGCGACTTCGAGGCTCTGTACGAGGCGATGGAGGGCGCGCCTGTCACCATCCGCTTCCTCGACCCGCCGCTGCACGAGTTTGTCCCGACCGAGGAGGCTGACATCGAGCATCTCGCCAAGACCCAGGGCAAGACCGTTCAGGAGATAAAGGACATCATCAGCTCGCTGCACGAGTTCAACCCGATGATGGGACACCGCGGCTGCCGTCTGGCGGTCACCTACCCCGAGATCGCCCGCATGCAGACCCGCGCGGTCATCAAGGCGGCGCTCACCGTCAAGAAGCATCATCCCGACTGGAATCTCGTGCCCGAGATAATGATACCGCTGGTCGGCGAGGTCAAGGAGCTGAAGTACGTCAAGAACGTCGTGACCGAGACCGCCGACGCGCTCATCAAGGACGCAAAGAGCGACCTCCACTACAAGGTCGGCACGATGATAGAGATCCCGCGCGCGGCACTGACCGCCGACGAGATAGCCAAGGAAGCCGAGTTCTTCAGCTTCGGCACCAACGACCTCACGCAGATGACCTTCGGCTTCTCGCGTGACGACGCCGGCAAGTTCCTCGGCTCGTACTACGACGCGAAGATTTACGAGTCCGACCCGTTCGCGCGTCTGGACACCATCGGCGTCGGCCGACTGGTCGCGATGGCTGCTGATCTCGGCCGCAAGACCCGCCCGGACATCAAGCTGGGCATCTGCGGCGAGCACGGCGGCGACCCGTCCACCGTCGAGTTCTGCCACAAGACCGGACTGACCTACGTCAGCTGCTCGCCGTTCCGTGTGCCGATCGCCCGCCTTGCCGCGGCGCAGGCTGCGATTCGCGACGAGAAGTAATTCGAGCTACGAAAAAAGGACGTTCCCTCGCGGGAACGTCCTTTTTTGTTTTTCGCGGGGTTACTCGATACTGAAGTGAATTGTGAACGAGCACCTTATCTCATCGCTCATCCATTCGTCCGAAAACGAAATGATAAGCCTATACTCCCCCGGTTCAATATTCTTTTTAATCCCAACTTGATAGTTTTCATTTTTGCCGATTCCCGATAACCCACCACTGCCGCGAATCATATCGTCGCAGTTTATCCAGCCACTGCCGTCTTTCCTTTCAAGCGTAACGTACCCACCATGCAGCATCTTGCCGCTGTTATTGACAAAAAGCAGAGTCACCTGGTGCCGTTTGTTATTGATACTGTTTATCGTATATTCGTTATCTATCTCCGCGCCGTATATCGAAAAGCTGGTGTTCGGTCTCTTGTAGTCGATAGTGAAGCTGACCTCGTGCGGTTCTCCGTTTAGAATTGTCCGCGTCTCACTGTCCCACTCGTAGAAGCACAGCGTCATACGGTAGAGTCCGGGGTCGTCAAACGGCATATGCTCCCAAAATTCAATCGGCTTGTCCGAACGCATCACCATACCGCATATGCCATCGGACCGAGGCAGCAAAAAATTCGGTCCTTCTTCTAACTCGGCTTTTTCGCCAGCTTTGTCACCATTCAGTCGCTCCATATAGCCTATGGGAAGTGCGTGTCCCTTCCCGTTGATCTGTATCGACACATGGCTGATGAACTCCCGACCCTCCGCCGCAGTGCTAGCTTTATATACAATCGCACCGTATCCGTTTATCACGTCGAACCGCTCAATTGCTATCTGTATCAGGTCGCTGTCCCCCTCAAGCTCGATGGGCGTCGGCTCGCCGAGGTCGCTTATATCCCGCGCCTCTATCCTTCCTCCGAGTGGTCGCGCGACTATCGTCACCGTTCCGCCGTCCACCTTGAAATACCAGTCCGGATAGGCGGGACGCAGGAAGCACACCGCTATCGCTGCGAAAATGATTATTGTGAGCACGAGCGCAGCCGAGCGTTTCATAGCGTACCTCCTGATATATTAATTTCTTCTCTGCTTTGATTTTACACTATCATAGCTGAAAAGTAAAGTATTTCGCTATTGCTTTTCCATATCTTTTATGCTATAATTAGTTTATCAGTAAACTATAAAAGGAGGAGAATCGCATGAACACACGGCTTTTCCAGTCGCTCCACGGCGAAAACGAGAACTACCTGCTCCCCTTCTTCTGGCAGCACGGCGAGGAGGAGAGCGTTCTGCGAGAAGAAATCGCGAAGATCCGGGAGTGCGGCTGCGGCGCGTTTTGCGTCGAGGCTCGCCCTCATCCCGACTTCTGCGGCGACGGCTGGTGGCACGACATGGACATCATACTTGACGAGGCGCGCAGGCGGGACATGAAGGTCTGGATACTCGACGACGCGCACTTCCCCACCGGCTACGCCAACGGCATCCTCGCCGACGGTCACGCCGACAAGTCGAAGCAGTACATAAAGTTCACCGAGTGCGACGTCTGCGGACCGCTTAAGGGCGCGCGCTTCGCGGTCGACGGGCTGCTGCAAGCGCCGTCCTTCGGTTTCGACGGCATGGGGATAAATTTCAGCCAGGGACTGAAGTCGCCCGAGCTGCCCGACGACGACTTCCTGCTCACCGCCGTCGCGCGGCGTGTCGAGAAGGGCAGCAAGCTCGGAGAGGCGGTGTCGCTCGACCGATGCATCGTCGACGGTCAGCTCGTCTGGGACGTCCCCGGCGGCAACTGGAAGGTGTTCTTCGTCGTCGTTACCCGCAAGGGCGGCGGCCGCGCGAGCTATCTCAACTGGGCTGACCGCGAGTCGGCAGCACTCCAGATCGAGGCGGTGTACGAGCCGCACTACGCGCACTACAAGGACGATTTCGGCAAAACCATCGCCGGATTCTTCTCGGACGAGCCGTGCATCGACAACACGGTCGGTTTCTCGTTCAACGAGAGCATCGGCAGAAACGACATGCAGCTCCCCTACTCGACCGAGCTTATGGAGATGCTCGAAAAGTCGCTCGGCGCGGACTACAAGTCGGACATCCCCGCACTCTGGCGTGAGCTGGACGACCGCGCCCGCACCGCCGAGGTTCGCTACGCCTACATGGACGCGCTGACGCGGCTGGTCGAGCGCAACTTCAGCCGTGCGATAGGCGACTGGTGCGCCGAGCGCGGCGTGCGGTACATCGGTCACATCGTCGAGGACAACAATCAGCACAGCCGCCTCGGCTCGTCGATGGGTCACTTCTTCCGCTCGATGCGCGGGCAGCACATGAGCGGCATCGACGACATCGGCGGACAGGTAACGCTCGGCGGCGAATCGAGCAATCATCCGAGCTTTTTCAGCCCGTTTGACGGAGAATTTTTCCACTTTGCGCTCGGCAAGCTCGGAGCGTCGGCTTCGCACATCGACCCGCGCAAACAGGGGCGCGCGATGTGCGAGATATTCGGCGCGTACGGCTGGGGCGAGGGCACGCGGCTGATGAAATATCTTGCCGACCACTTCCTCGTGCGCGGAATAAATCACTATGTCCCGCACGCCTTCTCGCCTATGGCGTTCCCCGACCCCGACTGCCCGCCGCACTTCTACGCTCGCGGCGAAAACCCGCTCTACCGCCCGTTCGGGTTGCTCTGCGGCTACATGAACCGCGTCTGCCATCTGCTCAGCGGCGGCACGCACCGCTGCAAGGCGGCAATACTCTACCACGGCGAGAGCGAGTGGTCGGGCGCGCTCGATTTCATGCAGAAGCCCGCGCGTGAGCTTATCGAGCGGCAGATAGACTTTGACTTCCTGCCCGCCGACGTCTGGGCGGACGATTCGGACTATCCGCACTCGTTTGACGGCGAGCTTCACGTCGCGGACGAGAGCTACAAGTGTCTTGTGATACCGCACTGCGAGCGCGTCCCCGCAGCCGCCGCACGCTTTGCCGCGGATGCCGCCGAGCGTGGATTTGCGGTCTGTTTCGTCGACGCGCTGCCGCTCGGAGTTGTCGGCGCGGGTGACGGCGAGAGCGACCGTCTCATCGCGCGTCTCTCCCACTCGGCGAAGGTCGTCCCGCTCGACGCGCTCGCCGAAACCCTTGCGGCGCAGGGGCTGTGCGAGATCGAGGCGTCGCCCGCCTTCAAACCGCTGCGCGTCTATCACTACCAGACCGACACCCACCTCTACATGCTGTCAAACGAGAGCGCGCACGAGGTTTTCGACGGCGAGGTCGCGTTCGACGATGGCGGCGTCCCGGTGCTGTACGACGCGTATGAAAACCGCCTGTTTGCCGCCGAAAGTCGGTCGAAAAACGGTAAAATCATGCTGAAACTGCGGCTTGAGCCGTATGAATCGGTGGTAGTCAGCTTTGAGAGCGAGCTGCCGTCGGAGGCGCGTCCGCTACCGAAAAAGCTCACAAATTCGGTCGAACTTTCGGGAAACTGGACGGTCGCGTTCGCCACGGCGAAGGAGTACCCGAACTTCACCGGCGCGCAGAAGCTGTCGACCCTCTGCGACCTCGCCGAAGTCAAACCGAACTGGGCGGGCACTGCGCGCTACGAACTGGAGTTCAATCTCGACACGCCGAGCGACACCGCCGAAATCGTTCTGCCGCAGGCGTTTGAGTTTGCAGAGGTGTGGATAAACGGTGCGCACGCGGGCGCACGCATCGCGCCTCCCTACCGCTTCGACATCTCCGGACTGCTTGTCCCGGGAAATAATCGCATCGCCGTCGAGGTGACGAACACGCTCGACCACGCGATGGGCGGCGACCCGCGCTCGTTTATGCGACCCGGATTCGTCCAGCCGTCGGGGTTGCTCGAAAGCCCTGTGCTGCGGTTCTGATTTGCCGCGGCGTTTGGCAACGTACGGCTCGGGCAAATCTCCTTTGCCGCGCGCCTCTCGCTTTCAATCCAACGGATAGCATAGCGAAAAGCAGCGACCCGAATAAAACGGGTCGCTGCTTCTCACTTTGCAGGTATTTGTCGAATTATCAAATCAGTTCTCGCTATTCTTACGCTTTCTGCCAAAAGTCATTCCAAGCAGACCACTTCCCGAAAGCAAGGTGAGAACCCCCCATATTATGGATTGGTCTCCCGTCTTCGGCACCGCCGCCATGGGAACATCCTCGTCAGGAATATCCATTTCTACCGATTCTTCGGGAAGCGCCCCCAAAGGCGACTCCTCATCGGGTATGTCGGCAAGCGGCGTTTCATCGTCCGGAATGTCCTCCGTGGGTGTCGGCTCATCCGGAATCGGCGTCGTAGTGGGTTCCTCCGGCGTCGGGGTCGGAGTAGGATCCTCCGGTGTCGGGGTCGGAGTAGGATCCTCCGGCGTCGGAGTCGGAGTAGGATCCTCCGGTGTCGGAGTCGGAGTGGGCTCATCCGGCGTCGGGGTCGGAGTCGGGTTAGTCGGGGTGACTCTCGTCAGATCGAACTCCATGCGGAAGCTGAACTGGGTGTTCTGGAACCCGTTGTTGACGTGCTCGCCGTCCAGCTCCAACGTGTTCAGGTCGTAGTCGTCACCGTTCAGCGCGGCGGGGATCGCGGTCTCCAGCTCGGAGGCGCCGTTCATATAGTCCGCCATCTGCTGATAGATGGTCTTTCCGTTGTAGGTGCATGCCGCGCCGTAGTAGAAGTAGTACAGGCCCTCCACCACGTCCTCGCAGCTCTCAAACACCTGCACGCCGCTGTCACCGTTTGTAAACACGGACAGCTCGACAAGTCCCAGGTCTCGGAAGCTGCCTACAGGCTCCAACTCCTTGACGGAGCGGGCGGCATTTGTCCAATCCAGATAGTAGTCAGCCAGATAGGTCTGGGCTATCTCTTCATTGGAAAGTTCGCTGTCCGCGCCGTAGCCGAGCCGCTTCAGGGCGGCACCAACCGCCTCGTCGCCGACATCCTTGCCCAACCCCAGATCCTTCAGCGGCTGGTTGTTGGTTCGGCGAGCGATATAGGAGTACTGGGAATTGTCGACGGCGGGAATCCGAAATCCGTCGAAGCCGGTGCCGGCAACCGTCGCGTCGGGATAGTCGTTGGCATAGGGATCGGTTGCCACGAACCCGGAGCCGGAAACATAATTGTACTTCCTGCCGCTCTGGTTGTCGATGCTGATGTTGAGGATCACTCTGTCCCCGGGCTGGAAGCCCGCTCCGCCGTTCTTCGGCAGGATAGCCTCCTGGGCAGCCGCAAGGCCGGGAGCGATGTTCACATGGACGTTGTTGGGCGCGCTCCGGTCAATGCGGATCACCATGTCCACGGTGTAGGAGCCACGAACATAATTGCCCTGGGCGTGAGATCCGCTTGCGGGAACGTACACGATGGAATCCGGGTCAATGCCGATGGAGACGCCGGTGCTGTTCTCTTTCGCGGCAGGAGCGGCAACAGGCTCGACGTTCAGGTCGTACTCGCCGAACTGACCGGGCTTGATGGGGCGGTCATCCACAAACCAGACTGCCACAATACCGTCTCTGCCAATAAAGCCGTTGTCCGTCGGGGCCGCACCGTACAGGACGCCGCCCTTTTCGGCGATGATGGCCTTCACCGCGTCCAGACTCTCAGCATGCTGGAAACCGCCCGTCTCCTCACTGTTGGTATAGGTGAGCTTGAGGCAATCTTTCGCATCGTAGTCAAAGCCGGCGGGCACAAAGCCCACGCACTGCCAAGCCTTGCTGGTGGCATAGTTGGTCACAAACTCGCCGAACATACCGAACCTGTCGTCCACGCGGCCAAGGTTCTCCATGGTCAGGGTATGACCCTCGCCAAAGGCAGGACCGGTGTACCCATAGGTCTCGGCGCCCGCGTTCGGGTTGCCGTTATAGTAACAGGCATAGCCCATCCGGGAACCGTAGATCGTGAAGCTCAGCGCGCCGCAATTCTCGCAGACGTGATTCTTGAAGCTGTGCTTCAGCTTGGCGATGGGCACGGTAAACTCCACCCCACAGTCCTCGGCGGCGCAGACATACTTATCATAGCCTTCCTCGGCGCAGGTGGGGTCCTTATGGTCGGTGGTGTCTCCGGAAATCACATGACCCTCGTCACCCAGAACCTCCACGACTTCCGCGTGGGTGCGCGGCTCATCGTAAGAAGCGTTGCAGGTGGCGCAGGTGTAGGTCACGGTGCCGGTGCCGTCGCCATTCTTGGTCAGCACACCGTCGTCGAACTCTCCGGTGCAGGCAACTGTGCCGTCCTCGCAGTCGGGACAGTCAATCATGTCGGCGGTCTTGATGGGGGCAACAGGCTTATACTTCTCGAGGTTCGCCAGTGCGGATTCCTCCGTCCCATCGCCTTCATACATCAAGACCAAATTATAATAAGGACCGTGATTCACAATTTGGTCCACCGACCACGCATTGTCACCTGCTTTTACCATGTACTTTGCATACTTGATAGAGAACTCGTCGGTGGGGTCGATGCCATGGGATTCCAAATAAGCCAAAGCGTTCGCCTCAATACTCTGGCTGTTGTCCTCAATTGCCACCGCTTCAAACTCGGCATATGCAGCCTCGTACGGCGTCATATCTACAGGTTCCGCTACTTCTCCCATGCCGCCGCAGGTTGCGCAGGCAACGGGGTTGTGCTGATGAGCCTCCTCGTCACCCTCCGCAAAGGCGGTGAGATTTAACATGCTGACGCACATGACCAACGCCAACAGCAGGCTCATTGTTTTCTTGAATTTCGTCATACTATCGTTCTCCTTTACAGATAGGTTTGATGTGGATACAAACTATCCGGCGGGCGGGCTACCATTCCGCTGGTGCTCGCGAATTATCCGCCATGTCGCGGGTTCTCCGCAGCCTCCCTGCGGGGAAGGTCCAACCTTTGCGTCGCCGGGTTTCCCCGGTTTTGCCGCTTGCAGTCCGGCGAACATAGCACGGTCACGACCGCGCCTTAGTCCCGTAACTTTGCGCCGCCGGATTTCTCCGGGTTTGCCAAACGCGTCCTATCGGTTTCTCCCGCTGTCACAGACGCGTATAACAGCGAGCGGCTATGAGGCAAACTACCTCTCGCCAAACCGCACCCTCCTTTCCAAAAAGATTGAATTAACTCCTCGGGTCATGCGCTCGGAGTGAATTCTGACAGATTGTTCAACTTTCTTTACTTTTATGCCGTCGGTAATTCTATAAAGCGTATATATCGGTTCGGACGCCGCGGTTGACAAAATGCACGTTATGCTTTGAAACACAACGGTTTTGACCGGGTGCATTTCTCCGAAACCTTATCTTGCGTTTCGTTCAAGATACGCCTTTTTATATCTGTCAGATATAATAACATATCTGTTTGCTCATGTCAATACTTCACACGATTGGTTATCATATATTTTGATGGAGGAATAACCGATGAAACAAATTCATGCTGAAAAGTACCGACAAATCGGGCTAAAAATTGCCTACTATCGCAAAATTCGCGGACTGACCCAGGAGGAGCTTGCGGAGCGCGTCGGACTGACTCCTGCCTTTGTGGGGCATTTGGAGGCGCCTAATATTGCCAAAGCGCTGTCGTTGGACACATTGTTCGACATTGCCGACTCGCTCGACATACCGCCAAACAAATTCTTGTCCTTCGAGGATCTCTGATTCTTCTGTACAGAATATGCCGAACGCTCTATCAGTGCTCCTGCACCGGCTCCGTCCTATCCGAAACCCACGCGCGCTCAAGCTCCACCCAATAGCGGGCAGCAAAAAACGGGGCGACCGGTTTGGTCTGCCCCGTTTTTTGTATTTCATCAGCCTATTCGTTTTAGGAAAAAGTATTCAGCATAGCCGTCGGCGCTGTTTTCGTAACTCCCGACTGCTTCGTACCCTAACGCCTCGTAGAACTCCTTTCCCTGCCAACTGAAGGTGTCAAGCCGTATCGTATCCACCCCAAGCTCGGCGGCGCGGCGCTCCATCTCGCCGATAAGCGCTCTGCCGTAGCCCTTGCGTCTGTGGCTCTCCTTTACGAAAACAGTGGACACATAGAGTATCCGAAATGCCGTGACACAGGCGTCCAGTCCCGGCGACAATCTCTCCGTCCTCCTCAATACCGAGGCGGATGCTGCCGCTCAGCCGACGCGTGATGTGCGCAGCGGGGCTGCACAGTCGCGATTGTGGTGTCGGGTATTATTTCTGCTGCGCGTCTACGCTCGCGCTTCTACCTAACATTCCACCTGTCGTTATACGTCCCGCGGATGTCCTCCGGCGCGCCGTCCGAGCCGGTCTTGAGCTTGGAGGTCGCGCGGCGCTCGGCAAGCAGCTTCTCGAACAGTTCCTCGTCAAGCGGCAGCTCGATCATCTTGCCGGTCCAGTCGCTCAGGTGCATAGCGTTGGACAGCGTCAGCCCGTTGATTCCGTCGTATCCCGGCGCGAGCAGCTCCGCTCCGTTCAGTATCGCGTCCGCGAAGTTGGTGAGTATGCCGACGTGCGCGGTCTCGGTTCCCAGGCAGTCCGGCTCGAGTTCCTCCACCGGCGGGGTCGCGAAGCCCTGCGTCGATGTGAAGCACACTTCGCGCTCCGGCTGGTCGAGCTTCCACATCTTCAGTTTGCCGCCCTCCCACACGAGCTTGGCGCGGTCGCCGCATATTTCAAGTCGATTTGTTCCCGGATATTCGCCGGTCGTAGTGATAAAGGTCGCGGAAGCGCCGTTTTCGTACTCGGCGTACGCGGTCACGTCGTCCTCAATTTCGACGTTGTGCCACTGCGCGTACTTGCACTTCGCCCACACGCGCTTCGGCATCCCGAATATCCACTGCCACAGGTCGAGCTGGTGCGGAGCCTGGTTGAGCAGCACGCCGCCGCCCTCGCCCGCCCAGGTCGCGCGCCAGCTTCCGCTGTCATAGTACGCCTGGGTGCGGTACCAGTTGGTGATTATCCAGACGAGGCGCTTCGGCTCGCCGAGTTCGCCCGAACGCACTATCTCGCGCATCTTCGCAAACTGCGGATTTGTGCGCTGATTGTACATAATTCCGAACACTTTGCCGCTTTTCTTCGCCGCTTCGTTCATCTTTCGGACAGCCGACGTGTACACTCCCGCCGGCTTCTCGGTCAGCACATGAAGCCCCGCTTCGAACCCCTTTATCGCGATGGTCGGGTGGAAATAGTGCGGCGTGGCGACGATAATCGCGTCGCAGAGACCGCTCTCGATAAGCTCGTCGGCGGTCGAGAAACGCGGCACTCCGGGCAGATTCTTCTCCGCCCACTCGAGCTTCTGCGGAGCGATGTCCGCCACCGCCGCGAGCTTCATGCCGGGCACCTTGCCGTCGAGGATATTCTTCGAGTGCGCGCTACCCATGTTTCCGACACCGATAACGCCGATTCTGACCTCATTCATAGCTATAACCTCCGTCATTAAGTAACTTTTTGAGCGAATTTGTCGCCGCGTCGAACGCCTCTCCCGCGTCGGTGTAGCGCTTCTTATATTTCAGCTTCTCATCCTGAAGCCCCGCCAAACCCACGAACTCGAACAGGTGCGGCTCGAGCGTCAGCACGCGTCCCGAACCCTTGGAGCAGTAGGCTTTCAGCAGCTTCGCAATATCGCCGTCGCCCTCCCCCGCGGGCACGACCGTGCCGTCGACCGCGAGCGCGTCCTTGATGTGCATATAGTCGGTGTGCGGCGCGAAATCGGCGAATATCTCGCCCGACTTCTCCCCGCACTGGATGAAGTTCGCGGGGTCGAACACTCCGTGCAGGTTCGGAACTTTTTCGAGCAGTTCGAGCGTGCGCGCGGCGGTCGAGCCGTAGATGCCCTTCTCGTTCTCGTGGCAGAGCCGAACACCTTGCGCCGCAGCGAATTCAGTCATGCGCTCAAGCTCCGCGATTATGGCATCGCGCCGCTCCTCCTCCTCCTCGTCGTCTACAAAAAAGCTGAACATTCTGACGTTTTTCGTCTCGAATATCCCCGCGACCGCGAGCGCGCGACCGAACCGCCGCTCGTGCTCGGCGCGCTCGGAAAGTTTCGTCTTGCCGACCGACGAGCCTATCGACCAGACCGAAATGCCCGCCGCGTCCAGCTTTTTCTTGGCGGCGAGCAGCTCCTCGTCCGACATATTGAGCACCGAGCGTCCGTCTATGTTGCGTATCTCGATAAGTTTGATACCGTTACGGCGCAAGGCTTCTATCTGCCCGTCAAGGCTTGCCGACGCCTCGTCCGCAAACGCGCAAAGTCGAAAATCCGTCATGTCAGAACTCCAATCCCGCACGCTTCAGATATTCGTAGCTGATGCGCAGCTCGTCGAACGGGTCGCGTCCGTAGGCGTCGTCCTGCTCGACCATCGCGTACTGCACGCCGGTGTCGCGGCACGCCTCGAATATCTCGTCCCAGCAGAGGTTGCCCTCACCGATGGCGGCGAACTTCTTGTCCCAGCCCTCGATCGCGAGGTCCTTGAAGTGGCAGACGTCGACGCGCCCCTCGAGCATACGCAGCTGTGTCGCGGGGTTACGCCCTCCGACCTGCGTCCAGAACAGGTCGACGATGAAGCCCCACAGCTCGGGGTCGGTCTCGTCAGCCATGATGTCGATGAGCGGCGCACCGTCGAATTTCTGATACTCGAAACAGTGGTTATGGTACTGCAATTTCTGCCCATGCTCACGGAAAACGCGGCTTGCGCGGTCAAAATCTTTCAAAAACTGCTCAAGTCCCTCGCGGCTGCCGACATACTTCTGCGGCATCATGCCGATACCGACATACTTGCAGCCGTAGATCTCGTGCTCGCGCGCGACGACCTCCGGCTCGGCGAGGATGCGGTCGGGATTCGTGTGCGTGACCACGATCTTCAGCCCGTTCTCGTCGGCAAGCGCGCGCATCCGCTCGGCGGGGATAGTCGCGAACGCCGACACCTGCAGCGTGCGGTAGCCTATCGCCGCGAGCTTTTTCATCGTCTCGGCGATGCCCGCCTCGTCCTGCGCGAACTTGCGGACTGTGAACCCTTGTGCTCCGACTATCATAAATGTGCCTCCCTACTCGTTTATTTTCGCCATATTTGCGGAATTTTCGTAACAAATTCGGTACATTACCTCCGAGCAGGCGTGTTCCGCGGCGGTACCGTCCTCCACCCATTCGCCGAGCAAATCTGCGGCGATTCGGCGGAAGAAGTCGTGGCGCGGATAGCTGAGAAAACTGCGGCTGTCGGTCAGCATGCCCGGGAAGATGGCGAGGTGTCCGGTCTCGGCGACCACCTCGAGCTGTCTGCGTATGCCGCCGAGCGTGTCGCAGAACCACCATGCCGCGCCGGGTTTGACCTTGGGGAAGGTGAAGGAAGCGGTCGCGAGCGCAGCGGCGTTCGATGCGTCGAGCGTGTAGACTATCGTCTCGGGCAGTCCGCCCGCCTTCTCGCAGCTGTCGAAGAACCTTGCGAGCGCGCGCGGGGAGATCGCGTCCGCCGCTATGTCGCCGCCCGCGTCGACGCCGCAACTGTCAAGCAGTGCGGTGCGGGTGTTTCGTCCCGCCGCGAGGTGCAGCTGGGACACCATCCCCCACTGGGCGTATTCGCCCACTAGGAATCGGTAGATATACGCGAGAAAGTTCTCGTATCTGTCCTTTTTAACCTTCTTGCCGTGCAGAGCGCGCAGGAATGTTTCGGCAGCCTCCTCGCGGTCGCCGTCCCCGCCCGCGAAACCCTCCACCCCGACATCGGCGAAGCGGCAGCCGTGGTCGCAGAAGTAGTCGAGGCGCGCGCGCAGAGCCGATTCGAGCGTGTCCAGGTCGCGTATCTTTACGCCGGCGGCATCGCCCAGCTTTGCGACATAGTCACGGTAGTTCTCGGAGCGGATGTTCACCGCGTTATCCGCTCGGAAGGCGGGCTGCACCTTGCAGGGAAAGCTCGGGTCGGCGGCTATCTTCTCATGCCACTCGAGCGGCTCGGCGGGATCGTCGGTGGTGACCACCAACTCGACCTTCATCATCCGCAGGCACTCGCGCGGCGACAGACGGCGCTCGCGTATCACCGCGTTCGCGCGCTCGTAGATGCGCTCGGCGTTCTCGGCGCAGAGATACTCGTCTATGCCGAAGTAGGTCTTCAGCTCGAGCGCCGTCCAGTGGTAAAGCGGATTGCCCACCGCAAGCCCGATGCACTCGGCATACTTGACAAACTTCTCGTGCCAGGTCGCGCGTCCGGTGATATAGCGCTCGTCCACGCCCCATTCGCGCATAAGCCGCCATTTGTAGTGATCGCCCGCGAGCCACATCTCTCCGATGTCCTCAAACGGTTTGTCCTCGTACAGCTCGCGCGGCGACAGGTGGCAGTGGTAGTCGACTATCGGCAGGTCGCGCACCTGCGCGTACAGCCGCTTTGCCGCCTCCGAGTGAAGAAACACGTCCTCTCGCATTGATTATCCTCCTCTGAATTTGTCCAAACGTGTGAAAAGGGGGAAGCATACACTCCCCCCATAGTTTATCGTTTTCCCTTGTCGTATATTTCACCGAGTGCACGCGGCGCGCGATTGGTGTGCGAGAAGAACACCAAAAGCAGCAGCGTCACGATGTACGGAAGCATCATGAACAGGTCGGTGAAGGCTCCCGGCATTTCGAGCACCTTCGCGACCGCGTATCCGCCCGAGCGCGCGAATCCGAACAGCAGGCAGGCGCCGAGCGTCGGCACGATGCGCCAGTTGCCGAATATCAGCGCCGCGATGGACAGGTAGCCGTAGCCCATGAACACCGTCGGCGAGAAGTTAGCCGAGATGTAGTAGGCAAAGCAAATGCCGCCAACGCCGCTCAGCGCTCCGCTGATTATGACCGCGATGAATCGTGTCGCCGAGACGTTGCCGCCGGCGGCGTCCACCGCGTGGGGGTTCTCGCCGCAGGCGCGCAGCCTCATGCCGAACTTCGTCTTGTAGAGCACATACCACGCAACGACCGCCATCACGAGGATGAGCGGCTCATAGACGTACGCATTCTTGAATATCGCGCCTATCACCGGTATCTCCGACAGTCCGGGTATCGCGAATGTCGGCGCGGTGCCGAGGTTGAACTTGTCCGAGTTCTGCCCGAAGTGCGCGATGTTTATCTGCTTTGTGAGGAACGCCGTCAGCGCCGCCGCGAGTATGTTTATCACAACGCCGCTTATGACCTGGTTTGCGCGGAATTTGACGCAGAGCACGCCGTGTATCATCGCAAACACGCCGCCGCCGAGCATCGCGAACAGCACCGCGAGGTAGAACTCGCCGCCGAACGCTCCGTTGGTGAACAGCACGACCGCCAGAGCTCCGACGAACGCGCCCGCGCCGAGCAGTCCCTCGAGCGCCAGGTTTGTGATGCCGCTGCGCTCGCTGTATATGCCGCCGATGGCTATGATGAACAGCGGCAGCGCGAAGCTCAGTCCGTCGCGAATGAGGGTGTTAAGTGTTCCCATTACCTGTCGCCTCCTTTCGCGTCGGTCGCATCGACTGTGTCTGTCGGTTTGTCCGTTCGCTCGGTCTCGGTCGGCGCGGCAAGCGACTTTTGATACTCACGCTCGCGCTCGCCAAGCCGTGCAAGCATCGAGCGCATGACCACTCCGCACGCCGAGAAAAGCAGGATGAGTCCGGTTATGACCTGCGCTATCTCCTGTGGGATGCTCGCCGAGCTGGACATGTAGGTCGCTCCCTTTGAAACGATCGTGATGAGGAAGGACGAGAAGAAGATGCCCGCCGGATTCGAGTTGCCGAGCAGCGACACGGCTATCGAGTCAAAGCCCATGCTCGCCAGCACGCCCGGCTGTATCGACGAGTAGTATCCGAGGTAGTAGCTCACGCCCGCAAGTCCCGCCAGCGCGCCGGATATGAGCATTGAGAGCACCATATTCTTGCCCACGTTCATGCCGGCATAGCGCGCAGCCGAGCGGGTCAGACCGACCGTCTTCATCTCATATCCGAGCTTGGTGCGGTCGAGTATCATGCGAACGATGAGTATCGCGGGGATGACCAGTATCACCGCAAGCGGGATGTCGAACTTCAGTCCGAACGCCTCCACGTCGGTGACGGTCAGCCGCCAGCTCGCGTCGATGTAGCGCGACTGACGGGACACCGGGTCGACGTAGTACATCTGGATGAAGAACTTGGTGACATACTGGATGATATAGTTCAGCATTATCGAGGAGACGACCTCGTTTATGTTGAATTTGTACTTCAAAAATCCGATAAGTCCGCCAACCGCCGCGCCGCTCGCTATGCCTATCGCAATCACGAGCACAAGCCGCAGCGGGGTGGGAACGCTCTCGGTGCACTCGAGCGCGACCACCGTCGCGAAGAATCCGCCGAGCAGCATCTGACCGGATATGCCTATGTTGAACAGTCCGGTCTTGAACGCCACCGCGACCGCCAGCGCCGCAAAGGTCATCGGCGCGAGCCATCCGAGGAAGCTCATGAAGTCGGTGAGCATGCCCGCCTTTGCCGCGTAGTTAGCCTTGGGTACTATGCCGCAGCCGCGGAGCATTCCGAGAAACGCGGTTATCGGGTTCTTGCCGAGCGCGAGCAGCAATATCGAAGCCGCCACAAGGCTCAGCAGCACCGCGAATATCGGCACGGTTATCGACTGCCGACGCTCTCCGCCGAAAATTTTCAGCACGGCGCGGCGAAATCCGCCTTTACTCACTTCGTCACCCCCATCATATACTCGCCCACACGGCGGCTCGTGAGTTCGCTTGCCGGCGCTATCTTGGAGATCTCGCCGCGATAGATGACGCCTATCGTGTCGGCAAGCGCCATAACCTCGTCCAGTTCGAGCGATATGAGCAGCACCGCGCGACCCGCGTCGCGTTCGAGCAGTATCTGCCGGTGTATGTTCTCGATAGCGCCGATATCCAGTCCGCGCGTCGGCTGAACGAATATCATCAGTTTTGACTGAAGCTCTATCTCGCGCGCGATTATCGCCTTCTGCTGGTTTCCGCCGCTCATCGAGCGAACCTGCGTGTTCACGCCCTGTCCCGAGCGGATGTCGTACTGCTCGATAAGCCGCTCGCCGTGCTTTACGAACTCGGCACGCTTGAGCATTCCGTGCCTCGAGAACGGCTCGTCGAAGTAGCTCTTGAGCGCGAGGTTGTCCGCGAGGTCGAAGTCGAGCACCAGTCCGAAGTTCTGCCTGTCCTCGGGTATGTAGCTTATCCCCTTCTTGATGCGTGTGCGGACGTCGGTCTTGGTAATATCCTCGCCGTCGAGGATTATCTTTCCGCCCGACGCCTTGGCAAGTCCGGCTATCGCGTCGGCGAGTTCGACCTGTCCGTTGCCGGACACGCCCGCCACCGCGAATATCTCGCCCGCGCGCACGCTGAAGCTCACGTTCTTCACCGCGTCCACGCCGCCGCTTCCCGAGACAGTCAGTCCCTCAACGCGGAGCACCTCCTCGCCGAAGTTCGCCTCCGCCTTCTCTATCTCGGTGTCCACCTCGCGTCCGACCATCATGTTCGCCATCTGCTTTGTGGTGGTGGTAGCGGCGTCGATGACGTCTATCAGCTTGCCTCGACTCAGCACCGCGCATCGGTCGGCAACCTGCTTTATCTCCTCCAGCTTGTGGGTGATGAGGATTATCGTCTTGCCGCCGGCGCGAAGCTCGCGGATTATCTGGAGCAGGAACTCTATCTCCTGCGGCGTGAGCATAGCCGTCGGCTCATCGAATATCAGTATCTCCGCCTCGCGGTAGAGCATCTTGAGTATCTCGACGCGCTGCTGCACCGACACGCCCACATCCTCTATCTTCTGCGTCGGGTCGACCTCAAGTCCGTACCGCTTGCTAAGCTCGGCTATGTCGCGGTTCGCCTTCTTTATGTCGACGGCGGGCAGGAATCCGAGCAGCCGCTTCTTCGGCTCGATGCCGAGCACGATGTTCTCGGCGATGGTGTAGTTCTGCACCAGCTTGAAGTGCTGATGCACCATGCCTATGCCGAGGCTCGCAGCCTCCGCCGGGTTCGCGAGCTTGACCTTCTCACCGCGCACCCAAATCTCGCCCTCGTCCGGCTCGTACATGCCGAACAGCATGCTCATAAGGGTGGATTTTCCCGCGCCGTTCTCACCGAGCAGCGCGTAGATCTCGCCCTTTTTTACCGAGATGGACACATTGTCGTTCGCGACGATGCCGGGAAATCGCTTGGTTATCCCCTTCATCTCAATGATATATTCGCTCACAGCCTCACTCCCAAACCGAGAAGTTTCTGTACAAATACCCGTTTAATTGTAACACAGCGTGTCCGCTTTTTCCAGTCCAAAACGGAAAAAAGACGAAAAAAGAGGGACCGCTTTCGCAGCCCCTCTTTTCGGTCAAATCTTACTGGAAGCTCTCGGGAGTGACGTCGTTGAAGTTCGCAGCCGGGACGATCTCGCCCGCCTTGACCTTCGCGTACGCGTCCTCGAGCGCGGTCAGGGTCTCGGCGCTCAGCTGATGGCGTCCGTCAGCCGAAACATAGCCGGTCGAGTCGGTGTCCGCGTACAGCGTGTTGTTGCCGCCCTTGAAGGTGCCGTCCTGGATGGCGTTGAGCTGACGCTCGACGTTGATAGCCATGTTCTTCAGAACCGAGGTCAGGATGATGTTCGAGTCGCCGTTCACGCCGTCGTTGTACTGGTCGACGTCGCAGCCGATGACCTTCACGTTGCCGGCTTCCTTGGCGGCGGTGAAGACACCGTTGCCCGAGTTGCCCGCGGCGACGAAGATTATGTCGCAGCCCTCGGCGATAAGCTCGTTGCCGATGACCTTGCCGGTCGCCTGGTCGTTGAAGTCGCCGACATAGTTGCCGCCGACGTTCGCGCCGGTCACATCGGTGCCCGAGTGCGAGGCGATCTCGACTATCTCAGCCTTGGTGCCGAGGTTCTTGTTGGCGTAGTAGACGCCGCTCTCGAAGCCGAACTGATAGTTGACGTTCGACGGGAACGCGATGCCGTGGACGCTCGCGACCTTGCCGGTCTTGGTCTCCATAGCGGCAGAGATGCCCGCGAAGAAGCCGCTCTCCTGCTCGGCGAACTGCATGGCGTAGACGTTGTCCAGCTCAAGCGTCTCGCTGCCGTCGGCGTTCGACGGGAAGCTGTCGACGAGGATGAACTTCTTGTCCGGGTTCTCCTGCGCGATAACGCCGATGCCCGCGAACTGGAAGCCCGGGACAACGATGACATCGTAGTCGGCGACGATGTCGCGGACAGCCTGAACCGAAGCGGCGGCGTCGCCGGTCGGCTCGTTGACGGGGGTGACGGTAGCGCCCTTGTGGCTGTCGACGAACGCCTTGATGCCGTTGTAGTTGTCCTCGTTGAACGAACCGTCGTCAACGCCGGATGGGCTGGTCACGATGGCGATCTTCAGCGTCGAGACGTTCTCGCCGTCGTTCTGCTCCTCGCCGTTGTCGCAAGCCACGAGCGCGAAGCACATGACCAGCGCGAGGACGAGCGCGAGACCCTTGATGAACTTCTTCATTTTCAAGATCCTCCTCAAAATTTTGTTCTAAGTAGATTTGGGTCCATGTGTTCCCACACAAACCCAAGTCACATTATATCAGCGGCGCCGACACTTTTCAATCGGCAAATCATCCACAAAGTTCGACTTCCTTTTGCGTCAAATTTAGTCAAAAAGTTTCTTCAGCGCGGCATCGAACGGCGGACGCAGCACTCCGTGCTCGGTCACTATTCCGCTTATCAGGCTGTGGTCGGTCACGTCAAACGCCGGATTGTAGCACTTCACGCCCTTCGGCGCCATTCTCTGCGCGTAGAACTTCTCGGCTATCTCCTCCGGCTCGCGAAGCTCTATCTCTATCCGGCCGCCGGTCGGGCAGCTCATGTCTATCGTAGAGGTCGGACCGAGCACGTAGAACGGTATGCCGTAGTGCTTTGCCAGTATCGCCACGCCGGATGTGCCTATCTTGTTCGCCGTGTCGCCGTTTGCGGCTATGCGGTCGCAGCCGACGAAGCACGCGTCCACCCATCCGTTTTTCATCACTATCGACGCCATGTTGTCGCATATCAGCGTCACGTCTATGCCCGCGTTATGCAGCTCGTAGCTCGTCAGGCGCGCGCCCTGGAGCAGCGGCCGCGTCTCGTCGGAGAACACGCGGAAGTTCATTCCCTTCTCCCTGCCGAGAAACAGCGGTCCGAGCGCTGTGCCGTAGCGCGACGTGGCGAGCGGACCGGCGTTGCAGTGGGTGAGTATGCCGTCGCCGTCCTTGATGAGCGACAGTCCGTATTCGGATATTTTCCTGCACATCTCGATGTCCTCGTCCTGTATCGCCTGCGCCTCGCGGTCGAGGGCGGCGATGCGCTCCTCGCGCGGCTTGTCGGCTGTCGAACGCGCGAGCGCGCACATCCGCTTCAGCGCCCAGCTTAGGTTGACCGCCGTCGGACGCGACGAGTTGAGGTAGTCCGCCGCGCGCTCGAAGTCGGCGATAAACGCCTCGCCGTCGGTGTTCATCTGCCGCGCCAGTGCAGCCATGCAAAAGCCCGCGCAGATGCCGATCGCAGGCGCGCCGCGCACCCGCAGCAGCTTTATCGCCTCATACATCGCCTCCGCGCTCTCAAGCTCGATGTATTTAGTCTCGAGCGGCAGCAGCGTCTGGTCGATTATCGTCACCGACGCGCCGTCTTTGGTCGGATAGACATTTTTGACGTGCGTAACGTGGGTAATATCCATCTTTTACACCTTCTTTCAGAATTTGAAACCCGATTTGAACGCGCGCGAGCCGAACGCGTCCCGCCAGTCGTCGAGGTCGTAAAGCTCGATAGGCGGCAGGGTCACAAGCCCGCGCTCGAGCAGACGCAGCGCCGGCTCGAACGGACCGCAGCGACTTCCGACGACCGTGACCTCGTTTACTACCAAGTCCGCGAGGTTCATCGGCGACTTCTCCGCAAATGTGCTCTTGAGCACCAGCGTTCCGCGATGGCGCACAAGCCGTCTTGCGGTGTCGAATCCGCTCGGGCTTCCCGACGCGTCGACCACCAGCTCGAAGGTCTCGTCCTCGTCCAATTCGACGCGCGCGAACGGCTTGAACCGCTCGAGCTTGTCCGCGTGATGTCCGCAGACGACCACCTCCGCGCCGGTCAGCGACAGCACCTGCGCTATCATCAGCGCCAGCCGTCCGTCGCCCACGACGCAGAGTGGCTGCGACGGTCGGACGTGTACCTTGTCGGTTATCTCGAGCGCCGCCGCGAGCGGTTCGCAGAACACCGCCACCTCATCGGGAAGGCTGTCGGGCACGCGGTGCAGAAGGTCGGTGCGAAGGGTCATATACTCGGCAAAGCAGCCGTCCTTGTTCGCAAGCCCTATCACGCGGCGGTCGACGCAGTGTCCCTCGCGTCCGGTGCGGCAGTAGATGCACTTCCCGCAGCCGGCGTTCAGCTCGCCTACCACCCGCGCGCCGACGAGCGTCGGGTCGCTCGACTTCTCGACCACGCCTACAAACTCGTGACCCATCACGCCGACAAAGTCGGGCTTGTACCCCGCGAGCACCTCGCGGTCGGTCGAGCATACGGCGGCAAACTTTATTTTTATCAAGCTCTCGTCCGTCGCCGGAACGGGTACAGGCAGGTCGCTCCGAACCTCCGCCCTGCCTTCGCCAAAGTAGTAAAGTCCTCTCATTCGACGTCCACCACCCTTTCAAGCACTTCGCCCACAAGTCCGTGTATCACCAAGTCTGCCTTCGAGTCGAACGGCGTGGGATCGCGGTTTATCAGCGCCAGTCGGTCGCCCGGGTAGAACTCGAGAAACGCCGCGGCCGGATACACCGTGAGCGACGTCCCCGCGGCGATGACGAGGTCGGCATATCGCAGCGCGCGAGCCGTCTCGTTTATCACCTCGTCGTCCAGCTGCTCGTCGTAGAGCACGACCTCCGGCTTTATCACCCCGCCGCACTCGCAGGTCGGTATTCCGACGCTGTCCGCGATGGACCGCGCGTCGTAGCGCCGTCCGCACTTCTGACAGCGGTTGCGGTGCACCGAGCCGTGCAGCTCTATCACCCGCTTCGACCCCGCCGCCTGGTGCAGTCCGTCGATGTTCTGCGTTATCACAGCCGACAGCTTTCCCGCCCGCTCGAGCGCCGCGAGTGCCAGATGCGCGCGATTCGGACGCGCGGCGAGCGCGAGCATCTTTTCACGGTAGAACTCGTAAAACTCATCGGTATGCCGCGTGAAAAAGCCGTGGCTCAGCACCGTCTCCGGCGGATATTTCCACCGCTGCGAGTACAGCCCGTCCACCGAGCGGAAGTCGGGTATGCCGCTCTCGGTAGACACGCCCGCTCCGCCGAAGAACACTATCTTTTCGCCCTCGTCCACCCAATTCTTGAGGGTCTCAAGCGCCTGAATATCCATCAGAAGCGCACCTGCGGCATCTCGGCAGCACCAAATTCGCGGTCGGGCGTGTAGCTGAACTCATACTCTCCCGCGTCCAGCTCGAGCTGCGCGCCGTCCTTTGTCTCGATGGCGCCTCCGCCGATGAGCGACGCGTTCGCGCCGGGCAGGACAAGCGTCGCGGTGCAGTCGAAGGGCACGGTCACCTTGACGGTCAGCTTTCCGTCGCTAAGCGACCATCCCGCGGCGACCTTTCCGCTCGCGGTCTCTATCTCCGCCCTCGCGTATCCGAGCTTGTCGCACGGCTCGGGGCGCACGAAGAAGTGCTTGTATCCCGGCGCCTGTTCGTCCGGTGATATGCCGCACATGTTGCGGTACATCCACTCGACTATCGAGCCGTAGGCATAGTGGTTCAGCGAGTTCATGCCGGTGTCCGATATGTAGCCGTCCGGGTTGACCGAGTTCCAGCGCTCCCATATCGTCGTCGCGCCCATCTCCACCTCGTAGAGCCAAGACGGATAGTCGCTGTTGAGAAGCAGTCGGTACGCGTAGTCGGACGCGCCGACCATCGACAGTGCGCGGCAGAGCCACGGCGTGCCGATAAATCCCGTTGTGAGGTGCAGGTTGTCCCGCATGAGCGCCCGCTTCAGCTCCTCGCCGGTGACGCTCGGGTTTGGCGACAGTCCGCAGAATATCGCCACGACGTACGCCGTCTGTGTGGTTATCGCAAGCCGCCCGTTTCCTGTGAAATACTCCGCGCGTATCGCCTCGAGTATCTCGTCGGCGCGCTTCTCATACTCCTCCGCATCATCGTCCTTGCCGAGCACACGCGCCGCGCGGGCGGTGAGCTGCAGCGAGTAGCGATAGTACGCCGCGCAGAGATAGGCGTTCTCGGTCGCGCCGACCGGGGACGACGGATTGGTGTAGTTGTCCAGCGCGAGCCAGTCGCCGAAGTGGAACGCCTTGTGCCACGGAGTGACCCACGGCGAGTTCGGATTCTTGCGCACATTTTCATACGAGTTGTGTATCCAGTCGACCCAGCCCTTCATGTTGCGGTAATTTGCCGCGAGGAATCGCTTCGAGCCGTAGGCGGTGTACACCGTCCAGGGTATCACCGCAGCCGCGTCAGCCCAGGCGACAGCGCCCGCCGCGCGCGGAGGCTCCAGCCCCTGCTCTTTGAGCTGCTCGAGTATGTCATCCGGCACTCCCATAATGCCGAGGAGGTCGGGCACGACGTGCGGCACGTTGCCGCCCATGCTCTCCTGTTCCGCCCACATGTCGCGCAGGAACTTCGAGTAGAACTGCTCGCTGTCCGCGTTCGAGCAAGCCGTCCCGCTGAACACCTGCGAGTCGCCGGTCCAGCCCATGCGCTCGTCGCGCTGCGGGCAGTCGGTCGGAACGTCGACGAAGTTTCCGCGCTGACCCCAGAGGGCGTTTAGGAACAGCCTGTTCAGCCGCGCGTCCGAAGTCTCTATTTTACCAGTCTCCTCGATGTCCGAGTAGATGACAAGTCCCTCGAAGTCGTCGCAGCTCGGCTCGCCCTGCCAGCCCTCCACCTTGACATATCTGAAGCCGTAGAAGGTGAAGTGCTGCCGCACCTCGCGCGGGCTGCCGTCGGATATGTAGGTGTACTCGCACTTCGCTGTGCGCAGATTGTCGCGGTAGAAGCATCCGTCCTGAAGTATCTCGCCGAAGCTGAGGTGTATCCGCTCGCCCTCCGGAATATCGGCGGTGAAGCGCAGGAATCCGACCATGTTCTGTCCCATGTCCAGCACCGTCTCGCCCTTCGGCGTGTGTATCACCTCTATCGGGCGCAGCTCCTTCTTTATCACCATCGGCAGGCTGAGCCGCGCCTCCAGCTTTCCGAGCCCGAGGTCGACGACCTTCGTTCCGCCCCAGTGCGAGTCGTCAAAGCCCGCGCCCGACCATCCGCGCTGAATAAGCCGCGCGTCGTAGGTCTCGCCGTCGTAGATGCTCGAGAACAGCACCGGCGACTGCGCCGACTTCCACGTCTCGTCGGTGCATACCGTCTGCACGAGTCCGTTCGCGTACTCTATGCGTATCTCGCATATCAGTGCCTTCTGCTCGGTATAGTAGTGGGCGTTCTCCTGGTTGAATCCCATGCGCCCCGCCCATCCCTGACCGAGCGTCGCGCCGACCGCGTTCCTGCCGGGAAACAGCATGTCAGTCACGTCGAAGGTCTGGTACTGTATCCACTTGTCGTAGGCGTTGTAGCCGGGCGTGAGATACTCGCCGCCCACCTTCGCGCCGTTTATCTCAAGCTCGTACAGACCGATGCCGGACACATACGCACGCGCGCGCACCGGCTTGTCCGCTATCTGGAAGCTCTTGCGCAAGTAGGGATGCACCGAGTTGTCGGTGTCGGCTGCTATCCACTTTGCCTGCCACGGCTCGTCCATCTTCGCGGTCTCGAACCACGCCATGTTCTCCGCCTCGTCGCCGCCGTCGCCGCGCACGCGCACGCGCCAGAAGTAGCGGGTGTGGGCTTTCAGCTCGATGTCCGGCGTAAAGCCGCGCGAGTCGGCGTCGGTGAGCTTGCCGCTCGAGAAGATGACCTCCTCGAACTTCTCGTCGAGCGCGACCTCAAGCTGCGTCCACTCGGTATGCTTCGACTGCGTGTCAGTCACCACCCATGACAGGCTGGGACTCCCAAGCTGGAAGCCAAGCGGGTTTGTGATGCGGTTGGTCTTGAGCCTTGTGATCCTCATTGTATATGCACCCCTTTCAATTCAGCGTTTTTACCATCTTAATGTGCTCGCAATACTCGTCGAAGTAGACCTCGCCCTCGGCGGAGTAGCCGCACTTCTCGTAGAACGCGCTCGCCCTCACCTGCGCCGAAAGCGCGATCCGCTCCGCGCCCTGACTGCGGCAGAAGTCCTCTGCGACGCTCAGTATCTCTCGCCCGCAGCCCTTGCCGCGCAAGTGTTTCGCGACGGCGATACGTCCGACGTGCCACTCGTTCGGGTCGCCCTCGGTGTACGCACGGCAGACCGCAACGCATACGCCCGATTCGTCACGAAAAACGAAGTGTTCGGCGCGATTCGGCTCATCAAACTCGTCAAATTCTACCGAAAACTTCTGCTCGACAACGAACACATCCACCCGAAGGTTCGCCTCGTCGGGCGTCAGGTGGTCGCAGTGCGTAAAATTCACTTCTTTGCCTCCTCGATCGACCGATGCAGCATCGCCGCGCCTATCATTCCCGCGTCGTTTTTCAGCTTGGATATCTCGACGGGGATGTCGCTGTTCAACTTGGCGCACAACGGTTTCAGCAGTCCGTCGCCCTCGCCGCTGAGTCCACCTCCGAGCGCGACGACGTCCGGTCGGAAGATGCAGATGAGGTTGCCGATGCCGACCGCCAGATAGTCGAGATAGCGGTCGAGCACGAGCTGCGCGACCTTGCAGCCCATCCGCGCCGCGTTGAAAGCCGTCCGTCCGCTGACCCCCTCCTGCTCCACCTGCCGCGCGAGGATGCTGTTCGGATGCGCCTTTGCCGCGCGCGCGGTCCGCTTTTTCAGTGCCGTGACCGAGGCGTACAGCTCCCAGCAGCCGCGCCGTCCGCAGCCGCACTGCTCGCCGTCCACATTGACGCAGATGTGACCTATCTCTCCCGCGTCGCCGCGCGTGCCGAGATATATCTTTCGGTCGATGACGATGCCGCCGCCGATGCCGGTGCCGATGGTGACAAAAACCATGTTGCGAACGCCCGCGCCGAGACCCGCGTACAACTCGCCTATCGCGGCGCAGGTCGCGTCGTTGCCCACCACCGTCGGGATGCCCGTCGCGTCGGATATGTATTTCGCCACCGGCGTGTCCCTAAACGGCAGATTCACCGCCATCTTTATCACGCCCGCGTCCATGTCCACATAGCCCGGCGACCCCGCTCCGATGCGCTCGATGGGGTACTCCTTCGCGACAGCCGCGCACTCGGCAGCCACCGCCGCGAGGAAGTCCTTCTCGCTTATTCCCTTCTCGGTGCGCAGGTTCGAGCGATGAACGATGTTGAATTTTTCATCGACCACGCCGAACTTCACCGATGTTCCGCCTATGTCCACTCCGAGCAGCATAGCAGTCTCCTCCTTGCATTTCGTCTATACTATTCGCTTGCCCGCGAGCCATACGCCGCACAGTCCGCCGTGCTCGTCTGCCGCGATGAAATCCGCGCGAGCGCCGCGGTCGAGCGTGCCCGCGTCCGCGCCGATGAACTCCGCCGCGTTTTTCGATGTGAGACGCGCCGCGTCCGCGTGTGAAACGCCCATCGCGAGCAGGTTGCGAAGCCCACGGTCGAGCGTCACCGCGCTGCCGCATATCGTGCCGTTCGGGAACTTGGCGACGCCGTCGGCGATGTGATAGCTCATGCCGCCGAGCTCGTAGTCGCCGTCCGCAAGCCCCGCCCCGCTTATCGCGTCGCTTATCGCTATCACGCGGTCGAAGCCCTTGCAGCGCAAGACTATCTCCATCGCGGGCGCGTCGAGGTGCACGAGGTCGCATATCATCTCGCAGACCACGCGGTCGTCGGTCAGTGCCGCTCCGAGCACCCCCGGCGCACGGTGGCTGAACGGCTCCATGCCGTTGAATATGTGCGTCGCGCGGCGGAAGCCTCCATCGACCGCCGCCTTCGCCTGCTCGTAAGTCGCGACGCTGTGACCCATCGACAGCCGCACCCCGCGCGACTCCGCGTGCTCCGCGAGCGCTATCGCCCCGCCCAGCTCTGGCGCGACGGTCATCAGCTTCACCAAGCCCTCCCCCGCGTCGACCAGCCGGTCGAACAGCGCGAGGTCCGGCATGCGCAGATTGTCCGGATTGAGCGCGCCCTTGCGGTGCGGGCTGACGAACGGTCCTTCGAGGTGGATGCCGACTACCCGCGCCTCGTCCTCTCCCTGCGACCGCGCGGCGTCGACGATGTTGCGTATCGCCGCGACCGCGTCCTCCTCCGAAAGTGCGGACAGCGTGGGACAGAACGCGGTCACGCCGTGCCGCGCAAGCCCCCGTGCCGCGGCGTGGATGTCCGCGTCCGCATGGTCGAACGCCTCGCCGAACGCGCCGTGGATGTGGGTGTCCACCATGCCGGGAAGCACCCGCTTACCGCCGAGGCTCACCTTCTCGCCGCTCGGTCGGTCGGTGAACACGCCGTTCTCGACGAACAGCTCGTCGCCGCCGCTCGGCAGCTTCAAATCGCAGAATATCATAGAATGACTTCGTGTCCGGTCTCCGCCGACTTGTAGATGGCGCAGAGTATGCGCATGATGTCCACGCCGTCGGAAGCGGGCGAGCGGCAGACGGTGCCGTTCTGCACGCAGTCGACAAAGTGGTTTATCTCGTTTGCGAACAGTCCGTTGAAGTCGAGAGCGGTCGGATGCGCGAAGTTCACGTCGGCGAGATAGTCGTTCATCTCGGTGTAAAGCTCCACCTCCGGCTCTATCTTCGCGCCGCCCTTGCTGCCGAACAGCTGTATCTTGCCCTCGTCGTGCTTGATGTTCAGGCTGAACGCCGCCTCTATCGACAGCACCGCGCCGTTGTCGTAGCGCACCATCGCCGACGCGAGGTCTTCGACGTCGCAGATGTCGTCCTTGCCCGCCGAGACAGAGGTGTAGCCCTTGCCGCTCTTGATGTTCGGACGGTTGTACAGCTTGCGGAAGGTCGCGCCGAACACCGACACCGGCTTCGGGTTGCCCATTATGTAGCGGGTGAGGTCGATGACGTGCACGCCGAGGTCGATGAGCGGGCCGCCGCCCGAACGGCTCTTGTCGCCGAACCAGCCTCCCGGGTTGCCGTTGCGGCGCAGGTAGGTCGCCTTGGCGTAGTAGATGTCGCCGAAGAAGCCGCCGTCGCGGAAGTCGCAGAGCAGCGAGCAGTCGTTGCCGTAGCGGCGAACGAAGCCTATCATCAGCAGCTTGCCCGCCTTCTCGGCAGCCTCCTTCATCTTTATCGCGTCCTCGACGGCCGTCGCCATAGGCTTTTCGCAGATGACGTTCAGTCCCGCCTCCAGCGCGGCTATCGTGACCGGCGCGTGCTGCGAGTTCCAGACGCACACGCTTATCGCGTCCAGCTTCTCGCTCTTAAACATCTCGTGGCAGTCTCCGTACAGCTTTGTCACGCCGTACTTCTCGCCCATCATTTTGAGCTGCTTCTCGTTTATGTCGCAGAACGCGACCAGCTCGACGTTCGGGTTCTTCTGATAAGCCTGAATGTGCTCGTTCGAGATAGAACCCACGCCTACAACGCCTACTCTGAGCTTTTCCATGACAATTAACCTCCCTTATTTCATCAGCGCGCGGAGGGTGTCCGCCGCCAGCGCTATGTCCGCCGTCGGGTCAGCCCCCACCTCGCGCTCGATAGTCAAAAATCCCTTGTACCCTATCTCCTCCAGTGCTTTCAGCCATCCGGGGAAGTCGACCGAGCCGTGACCGAGCGGCAGCTCCTCAAACGCCGCGCCCTCGGCTATCACGTCCTCGATGTCCACCGGCTCGACCACGCCGTAGATGACCTCCGGCGGCACGTCGAGCAGTTTCCTGCCGTCCTTTGCGTGGGTGTGGACGATGTAGTCCGCAAGCGTACGCACGCCGCGCACCGGATCGTCGCCGGTGACCATGACGAAGTTCGCCGGGTCGAAGTTCACCGCCACTCCGCGCGAGCCGAGTCCGTCGAGAAAGCCCTTCAGCGTAGACGCGGTCTCCGGTCCGGTCTCGATGGCGAAGTGTCCGCCGAGGCTGTCCGCGTACTCGGCAAGCTTGTGACACGCCTCCTGCATTATCTTGTAGCGGTCGTGGCTTGGGTCGGTCGGAACGACGCCGATGTGTGTGGTCACGACGTCGGTTTCAAGCTCCTTTGCCATGTCCATCACCCGCTTCGACTTCTCGATGAGCTCCGCATTCTGCTCGCGCACGCCGAAGCCCTTGCCGAAGTCGCCGCAGAGCGCCGAAAACACAAGCCCCTCCGACTTGACACGGTCGAGCAGCTCGCGCCGCGCCGAAGCGTTCAGCGTATCCGGCGTGCGCTCCCCGCGCGAGGCGTACATCTGGATGCCCTGCGCGCCGACTTGTCTTGCGAGCTTCAGCGCCGTACCGAAGTCGGTGCGAAAGCTCTCCACCATCACTCCTATCGGAAATTTCATGGGTGCTCCCCTCCACTGTGCATCACGCATTCTTTTTGTGAAAATGCCGCAAAACCTCCACAATTTCACAGATAGCATTTTAGCACATCCGCACAGAAATGGCAAGTGAGTTTTTGCTTGACAATGCGAACTTTCGGCTGTATGATATACTCAAACGGCGGGTCTTTCCGCCATATGAAAGGAGCATCTTATGGGCACTATTCGCAGCGTATGCCGCGTGGCTCGCGTTATGCGACTTCGCGGCTGACAAGGTACAGAGAAAAATCATCCGACTGCGTCGGTCTTTTTCTGTACCTTTTTTGCTACCCGAAAATGCAAATGAGGTGCTTTTTTGTCGAAAAAATTTAATAATCCGCCGCTCAGCACGGGACAGAACTTCCTCACCGGCGGGGCGGTCATACGACGGCTCGTCCGCCGCGCGAAGATACGCCCGGGCGACCGCGTGATAGAGATAGGCGCGGGCAAGGGTCACATCACCCGCGAGCTGCTGCGCGTCGGCGCGGAGGTTACCGCCTACGAACTTGACCGCGCGCTTGCGAAGCGGCTCCGCGAGCGGTTCGCGGGCGAGAAGTCGCTGAAAATCATTGCGGGCGACTTCCTGAAAAGCGAGCTTCCCCGCTCGGGCGACTACAAAATTTTCGCGAACATACCGTTCGCTCGCACCACCGAAATAATGCGGCACATGTGCAAAGCCCACCCTCCCCCACGAGAGGCGTGGCTGATAGTCGAGCGCGGCGCGGCACTGAGGTTCTGCTATCGCCCGCCCGACTGGTTCGCCCGCTTTTACCGCGCGTCGATGGCAGGCGACGTTCGACGAGAGGAGTTTCATCCGTCCCCCTCCTGCGACGCGGCGCTGCTGTGCATCAAGCGGAAATAGGCAAGAAAAAACACGGCTTTACGCCGTGTTTTTTGTCTTTTAGCCACCAAAGCGTCAGAATTTGATGACCTCCGGCTCCTTGGTGAACGACTCGATGGTCGCGGTCGCGTCCTTGAAGTAGAGCACCTGCGTGTTGCCGTCGTTTTCGTCGTACCTGCCGAGAAGTCCCGGATACGCGTCGAGCATCGACCCCCGCGCCTCCACGCGGTCGTCGTCGACGAGCGTGCCCGATATGCGTATCCACTCGCCCTTGTTGAACGCGCAGATCTCGGCGCTGCCGTCCTTAGCGAGCTGCCGCGACACCGCCTTCGACTTGCCGGTCTGTATGTACAGCCTGCCCTCGAAGATGTGCGCCGTGCCGAACGGTCGAACGCGCGGCTTGCCCTCATCCACCGTAGCGAGGTAGTAGGTGCCCGCGTCCTTCAGGAACTTGCATACCTTTTCGATGTTCTCCATCTCCATGCCTCCCATAAAAGAATTATCGTACGTTTCGATTTTACTACAAGCGCGCGCCGCGTGTCAATAACACGCTGTGTCACAGATGCTCGATTATACGCTCGCGAACCGGCGCGTAGTGGTCGCCGATAAGTCCGAAATCCATCTGCTTGTAGGTCCAGAGTGCGCGCGGGATGCCGAACTTCTCGTTTGCGGCATTTATGTCGGTTATCCAGCGCAGCGTGCTCTGCGGGTCGGCGTTGTCGATTGCTCCGTACTCGCCGCAGTAGAGCGGCACGTCGAACTTCTCCGCGACCTCGAGCGCCGGCGCAAACAGCTTCTCGAAGAAGTCGGAGCTGAAACTTCCGTCCACCAGCTCAAGCTCCTCCACCGAGCCGTAGTTGTACTTAGCGGCGTCGCGGCGGTAGACCGATATGTCGCCGGGGTACTCGATGCGGTAGTCCTTGGGGATGTTGCGTTCCCAGTGCGCCGCCTGGTGGGTGAAGATGTGCGGGCTGTAGCAGTGGAAGGTGAAGACGATGTTCTCGTCGGCGGGCGCTTCGAGCAGCGTCGTGCCGTAGATGCTCGAGTAGCCGATGCCGCCGTAGATTATCTTCACGTCTTTGCTTATCTCGCGTATCGCCGCGACGGTGCGTGCGATTATGCGATTCCACGGCTCCGCCATCGAGCGCTCGGTCACCTCGTTGAGCAGCTCGAAGGACACTCGGTCGCTGTATTTCGCGTATCTGCGCGCCATCTCCTGCCAGAGCTTTACGAACATGTCCTGGTGCGGCTTGCTCTCGAAGAAGGTGGCTCTGTCCTTCTCGCCGAACGAGTATCCCGCCGTTCTGTGCAGGTCGATGACGAGCTTCAGACCGTGCTTTCCGCACCAATCTACCGCGTCGTCTATGTGCTTCCATCCGCTCTCGATAAAGCTGCCGTCGTCATTCTGTATCACGTTGTAGTCGACCGGAACGCGGACGTGGTCGAGCCCCCAGCCCGCTATCCGCTCGATGTCCGCCTCGGTGATAAAGGTCGAGTAGCGCTGCTCGGTGTAGTCAAATCCGCACTGCGAGAGCCATCCGCCGAAGTTTATGCCCCTTCTGTATCCGTCGAATGTACGCATGGTTTTCCCTCCGAAATCAAGTATTTTCGCTGCCAAAACAATCATATCACTCCGCCGCGCAAGATTCAAGCTCGGTTTGAAAAGTATCGGGAAATCGCGGCGGCATACCGTGAAGTCGCAGTAGCAAAAGCCGCCCGCGCGTGATATAATGGCGTAGCAATCATCCTAGGAGGCGTAATATGCGACCGAGTTACAAAACTACGATGCGTGCCTGCTTCGTCGGCTACATAGTCCAGGCAATAGTAAACAACTTTGTTCCGCTGCTGTTTGTCACATTTCAGTCGAGCTATGACATACCGCTCGGACAGATAACCTTTCTGATAACGATAAATTTCGCGATACAGCTCGCGGTCGACGCGCTGTCCGCCGTGTTCATCGACCGCATAGGCTACCGCGCGGCGGTGGTAATTGCCCACATCGGCGCGGCGGTGGGCTTGGTGCTGCTGACGATACTGCCCGAGACGATGGGCTACGCCGGAATACTCATATCCGTCGCGTTCTACGCGGTGGGCGGCGGGCTTCTCGAAGTCGTTGTAAGTCCGATAATCGAAGCCTGCCCGACCGAGAACAAGGAGAAGGCGATGAGCATGCTCCACTCGTTCTACTGCTGGGGACACGTCGGCGTGGTGCTGCTCTCCACCGTCTTCTTCACGCTCTGCGGCATAGGCAACTGGAAGATACTGACGCTCATCTGGGCGGTGATACCTTTCGCAAACCTCATCGTCTTCACCCGCACGCCGATATATTCGCTGCACGCCGACGGCGAGACGGGCATAAAGCCGCGAAAACTGTTCGCAAACAAGCTCTTTTGGATGCTCATGCTCATGATGCTCTGCGCCGGAGCGAGCGAGCAGGCGATAAGCCAGTGGGCGTCCGCCTTTGCCGAGCGCGGACTCGGAGTGAGCAAGACGATAGGCGACCTCGCGGGACCGATGGCGTTCGCCGCGCTGATGGGCACGTCCCGCCTCATCTACGGAAAATACGGCGAGCGGATAGACCTCGACCGATTCATCAAGTTCAGCTGCGCGCTCTGCATCGCCTGCTATCTCTGCATCGCGCTCGTGCCGTCGCCGCTGGTCGGGCTTATAAGCTGCGCGGTGTGCGGATTCTCGGTCGGCATACTCTGGCCGGGCACCTTCTCCAAGGCGAGCGCCTCGATAAAGGGCGGCGGTACGCTTATGTTCGCGCTGCTTGCACTCGCGGGCGATGTCGGCTGCTCGGGCGGGCCGACGCTCGCGGGACTGATAAGCGACCGATTCGGCGGCGACCTGCGGGTCGGCATACTCTCCGCCATCGTGTTCCCGATAGCGCTGCTTATAAGCGCGTTTATCGCCGGAAAGCGCGGGAAAACCGCGAAAAATTAGAATATTTTGAACAGCTCGGCTATCTTTCGGAAGCCGTCGAGGTCGCGCTCGCCGAACCTTCCGACCGTCGGGCTGTCGATGTCCAGAACGCCGAGAAACCGTCCGTCCGCTCCGTGCAGCGGCAGGACGATCTCGGCGTTCGACGCGCTGTCGCATGCGATATGCCCCGCAAACTCGTGGACGTTAGGCACGAGCTGCGGCTCATCGGTCGCCATCGCCGTGCCGCAGACGCCCCTGCCGCATGCGATGCGGGTGCAGGCGACCTTGCCCTGGAACGGTCCGAGTATCAGCCCGCCGTCCTTCTCGCGGTAAAATCCCGCCCAGTTGAGGTCGGGCACACTCTCGAATATCAGCGCCGAAATGTTCGCCATCGCGCAGATGAGGTCGTCCTCGCCGTCTAGCAGCGACTTTGCCTGCGCCGCAAGGGATTCATACAGTTCCATTTTTCTCTCCTATCGTTTTGTAAAGCAGAGGTCGCAGTCCGGCTCGTGGTCGTCTATTATGCCGCACGCCTGGAGGTATGAGTAGATTATCGTCGAGCCGACGAACTTCATCCCGCGGCGCACCAAATCGGCGGATATTTCGTCGCTCAGCGGCGAGGTCGCGCGGAAAACGCCGTCGGTGTTGTGTATCACCTCGCCGTCGGTAAATCCCCACAGATAGTCCGCAAAACTGCCGAATTCCGACTGTATCGCGAGGAAAACCTTCGCGTTTGTCACCGACGCGGCTATCTTTCGGCGGTTGCGGATTATCTTCGGGTCTTCCGCGAGCGCCGCGAGTTTTGCGTCGTCATACTCGCTCACGATCTTCGGGTCGAAGCCGTCGAACGCCGCGCGGAACGCCTCCCGCTTGTTCAGCACACACTCCCACGACAGCCCCGCCTGAAATCCCTCTAGTATCAGCATCTCGAACAGATAGCGGTCGTCGCGGCTGGGCACGCCCCACTCGCTGTCGTGATAGGCGACGTAGAGCGGATTTTTCATGTTCACCCACTTGCATCGGTTCATAAGCTCATTCCTCCTCGTCGCTCCACTCGAACAGTTCGCGTATATCCGGCGAATACTGGTGCCCGAGCACGCCCAGCAGCTCCTCCGGCGACAGCGCGCACCCGTCCGCTACCCATCGACGTATGATCGCGGTCAGTCCCGCTATGAAGAAGTCCTCCTGATACTTTATCTCCCCATCGAACAGGTCAAATCCGAAGGTGTCGCTCACATTCACATTGCCAAGCCGTGCCTGGTACAGGTCGCGCGCAAGCCCTATCACCGGATGGCTGGCTTCGTTCAGGTATATCTCGTAGAACTGCCGATACTCGCGGATGAACTCGAACATGCTCACAAAGCATTTGCCGATGTCCGACCCGCTTTGTATCTGCTCGAGAAACGCCTCGGTCATGCTGCACTCCATCGTCTTTTCGACCTTCTCGAACAGGTCGTACATATCGACATAGTGGGCATAGAAGGTGGAGCGGTTTATCCCCGCAAGCTCGCACACATCGCGCACGGTGACCTTCGCTATCGACTGCTTTTTGATAAGCAGCTCAAACGCCGCGCGGATTATCCTCCTGTCGGTCTCTCGCGAGCGGCTGTTGTCCTTTTTGTTCATTGCGGCACCCCCCTGTCCTTTTGTCACCATTATAGCGAAACAGCGAGCGAAAAACAAGTGTGCCTGTCCGAAATCGGACACGTCTGCAAGATTTTGTCCCACGGCGCATATAGTCGCTTTGGGAGGTGCTGTATTTATGAATAAACTTGTAAGACGTGTGCGTGAAAAACTCGGCGGCGGTCGCGCGAAGGTGCTGCTTATAAGGCAGGGCTGGGCGGTGCTTGCGGTGCTGGTGCTCTGCGTGGTCGGAATATTCGTGCTGTTCGGAAACGAAAACATCGTCGGCGCGGCGGCACAGAAGCGCGAGCTGCCGATATACTGCGTTCAGCGCGAGGACAAGGTCGCGTCGCTGACCTTCGACGCCGCGTGGGGCAACGAGGACACGCAGCAGCTCATCGACATCCTCGCGAAGTACGACGTGAAGGCTACCTTCTTCGTCGTCGGCGACTGGGCGACAAAGTATCCCGAATCGGTCAAAGCCTTGGCGGACGCGGGTCACGAGATAATGAACCACTCGGATAAGCACAAGCATATGCCGCAGCTCAGCGCCGAGCAGATAGTCGCCGACGTGACCGCCGCGAACGAGAAGATAGCGGCATCGAGCGGCAAGACGCCTATCCTCTTTCGCCCGCCCTACGGCGAGTACGACGACAAGGTCGTGTCCACCCTCCGCTCGATGGGCATGTACACGATACAGTGGGACGTGGATACGTTGGCAACAGTTGGAAAGCGTTGGGAGGCAGCGGTTTGACGGTTCGATTGACACGCCGAACGGCGGGTGGTAGAATACAGTCGGAATAAAAAGCACATCTAAGGAGGGCTTGCATGAGTCGGTGGATATGGAAGTTCGGAGAGTTTGAGAACTATCACAGCCTGCGTCTGCATAACTCGCGCCAAAACTACGGCTACATAGAGCCGGTCGTGTGGAAGCAGTATGCCTGCGAGCCGGTCGTGGTCTTTCGCAGGACGCTTGTCACCGACGGCGGTGAGATGAGGATAACCGCGTGCGGCGATTTCAGCGTGACCGTCGCGTTCGGCGAGGACAACTACATGAATCGCCGCTCGCTTTGGGGGCAGAGCGTCATAGAGCTTCAGCCCGGCGAGATTACTGTGACCGTGCGCGTGTCCAACCTGGAGAGCTTCCCCTGTCTCTTTATCGAGGGCGCGGTCGAGACCGACGAGAACTGGCTCTGCGACGACCTGACCGAAAACTGGGAGCCGGTCGGAAGCGACAGCGCGTTTTGCGACCGCTCGCGCACGCCGGAGGTCTTCCCCTTCGAGTACAGCCCGCTCGAGCATGTTTCAAAAGAGCCGATGAACGGCGGCGTGCTGTTCGATTTCGGAAAAGAAACTTACGGTCCGTTCGAGCTTAGAGGGCTTAAAGACGAGTCGGTCACCGTCTGCTGCGGCGAGTCGCGCGAGGAAGCTCTCGACACCGAGTGGAGCGTGATACACTTCACCGGCACGCCGAAGGACGGCAGTCTCACATATCCCCCTGTCGCGTTCAGATATATATGGGTGAGCGACCCGAGCGCCGACCTGTCCGCCCGATACCAGTACCTTCCGCTCGAGCGCCGAGGCAGCTTTCACTGCGGCGACGAGCTTACCAATCGGGTGTGGGATACGGCGGCGTACACCTTCCACCTCAACTGCCGCGAGTTCTTTCTGGACGGCATAAAGCGCGACCACTGGGTCTGGGGCGGGGACGCCTATCAGAGCCTGTTTGTCAGCCGCTATCTCTTCTTCGACCCGAAGATAGAGCAGCGCACGCTCATCGCGCTTGCGGGAAAGCGTCCGTTCGTGCGGCATATAAACACGATAATGGACTACACATTCTTCTGGTTTTTGTCGCTCGACGAGCACTACCGCACCTACGGCGACAAGGCATTTCTGCGTCAGATCTTCCCGCGTGCGGAGGAGATAATGAGCTACTGCCTCTCCCGCGAGGACGACGACGGATTCATGCGCGGCAAACACGACGACTGGGTCTTCATCGACTGGGCGAACATGGACAAGACCGGCGCGCTGTGCGGCGAGCAGATACTCTGGGCAAAGGCGCTCGAGTGCTACGCGGATATCTGCGAGGTCGTCGGAAAGCCCGCGCCCGAGCTTCGCGAAAAGTCGCGGAAGCTGCGCGAAAAGATTTTGGAGAAGTACTTCGACCGCACGCTCGGCGCGTTTGTCGACAGCTGGGAGTCGGGCAGGAAGAACGTCACGCGGCACAGCAATATTCTGGCGTACCTATTCCTCTCCTGCGACGACAAGATAAAAGAAACTGTCTACAAAAACGTGATACTGAACGACGATGTGCCGCAGATCACAACCCCCTACTTCAAGTTCTACGAGAACCAAGTCCACTGCGAGGCGGGCAACATCTCGCTGCTCGACGCGTCGATTCGCGACTACTACGGCGGTATGCTCGAGCTGGGCGCGACCACCTTCTACGAGGAGTTCGACACCGAAAAGACCGGCACGGAGCGGTTCGCCATGTACGGCCGTCCCTATGAGAAGTCACTCTGCCACGCATGGAGCGCGGGTCCCGTCTACCTGCTCGGCGCGTATCGTCTCGGCGTGAAGAACACCGGCGTGGCGTACTCGAGCTTCGACGTCCGTCCGAACCTCGGCGGGCTGGAGACGTTCTCGGGCAGCGTGCCTGTCCCCGGCGGCGCGGTCTCGGTGGAGGTCGACCGAGGGCACACGCGAGTGCTTTCGGACATACCCGGCGGCACGCTGTGGGTGGACGGAAAGTCCTACCCCATTCCCGCTCGAAAGGAGATAATTGTATAGTACGCGGCAAAGCAAGCGACGGCTTGTTTCGCATTTTATTGACGTTTTTCATCTTGACAACGAATCCGTACCATGTTATAGTGTATCCAGTCAAATTTTACCGTTTTATCGCCTAAGTCGATAGCAAAAAAACGGTATGGAAAGGTTGTTGGGCATGATGAAGAAATTGCTATACGGAAAAACTAAGAGTTATCTGGCTCTGTTTCTCGCGATAGCTCTCTGCCTCGGCATGGTTCAGTTCTCCACTGCCGCCGACGGTTCGGAGCCCACGACAGAGCTGGATCTCGGCGCGAAATATATTGGAAAGGATGTCGCGGCGCAGCTGCTTCCGCTAATGGGCGAAGGCGTTCCCGAGGGCGGAACGTGGGAAGTCGAATACGGCGTCTTTTCTGCCTACTCCGGCACGGAAGTGTATCTCAACTACGCGGGCACGACCGAGCTGTCCTATACCTATACGCCGCAGGCGGAGGACTCGGGCGACGGCTCGGACGGCTCAGCCGATGGCGGATCGGGTGAGGGCGCGTCGGTCGAGCCGATCACTATCACCAAACTGTTCGATGTCTCGATCGTGGTTGCGGACGAGGATGATCTCCGCGCCGCCTGCTACCGCTATGACGAAAGCGAGTATCATGTGACGAGCGACTTCTCGGTTGAGTCTACCGTAGATGTGTGGTGCAACAAACTCGCTCTGTATCTGGACGGACACACGATCTCGCTTGCGGACGAGTCGAACTGCTCTATATTCAGCATAGAAAACAGCGGCTACACGCTCTCGCTGTACGGCCCCGGCGCGATAGTCGGACACGCGGGCAACAATTCCGCGCTGGTCTCGGTCGAATACGGATACCTGAATCTTCGCGACGGCGTGGCTCTCCGCGGCAACGCAAACAGCGGCAACGGCGGCGCGATCTATTGCTACAACGGTTCGGTCACGATTTTCGACGCCGCGATCTCCGGCTGCTCGGCCGCAAACGGCGGCGCGATATACAGCGACAACTACGGTTCGGTCGCGGTGTACGACGGCAGTTTCAGCGGAAATACCGCCACCGCCGGCGGGGACATCTACGTCGCGAGCGGCACTGTGTCGCTTCCCGCCGGCTTAAGCGTGGACGCGGTCGTCGACGAGGAGAACGGAGAGCTGCTTCGCGGCGAGTACACCGTGTATAGCGCGGACGAGCTGGTGTCACTGCTCCGCTCGATAAGCTCGCCCGCGCGTATAAACGTGGCAAACGCGCTCACAAATGAATACGAGGAGTTCGGCGGCGTTCTCGACCTCAAGGGATGCACCCTGTATAGCAACGGCGGGCGGATGTTCATCGTCTACTCCCCTCTCACCATACAAAACGGCAGCATAGTCGGAAACGCGCGGGACGAGGAAATTGAAAAGTCGGACACGCTTATGGTCGTGTTCAGCAACCTGACCCTCGGCAGCGGACTCAGCGTCAGCGACAACGAAAATCCGAACGGCGATGGCGGCGCGGTCTACTGCCTCGGCGGCTCCACCGTCATTGTCAACGGCGCGACGATAGAGCGCTGCTCCGCGCAGAACGGCGGCGCGATCGCGGGCGGCGGCATTGTCGAGATAAACGACGGCGCGCTGAAAAACAACTCGGCGGTCGCGCACGGCGGCGCAATTATGACCGAGGGCAAACTCACCGTCTGCGGCGGCAGCTTCAGCGGGAACACCGCCGGTGATCGGCTGAGCGACGGCGCGACCGGCGGCTTCGGCTCCATCACCGTCGAAGGCGGCATCGCCTTTGAGGAGGAGACCGATAAAAAGACCGAGATCGGCAGCGAGGACGAGCTTATAGCCGCGCTTGCCGAGGGCGGCGAGTACACCCTGACGGCAGACTTTTCGGTCACCCGCGGTCTCAACGTCACGCGCAGCGTGGTTTTGGATATGGGCGGTCACACAATAACCTCCGAGCGCGCCGAGGAAACACCGCTGTTCACGGTCAGCACTCTCGCCGGATCGCTCACGCTCAAGGGCGACGGAAAGATAGTCGGTCAGAAGGGCGAAAACGCCAAGGGCGCGCTCATAACGGTGGTGTACGGCGCGTTTGAGCTTACCGACAGCGTCGCGCTGGTCGACAACGAGAATCCGCAGAACGGCGGCGCGATATACAACTACGGCGGCACGGTGAACATCTCCGGCGGCAGCATATCCGGCTGCTCGGCCGCAAATGGAGGCGCGATATACAGCGAGGGATTCGGCTGGATCGGCGGCGACTACGACGGCTATCGCGTCAGCTCGGTCGTAGACATATCCGGCGGCAGATTTGAAAACAACTCCGCTGTGTCTAACGGCGGCGCGGTCTACTCGATCGGCGGCACACCGTACTACGACAGCTACTTCGCCGGCACCTGTCGCATCGAGGGCGGCGAGTTTGTCGGCAACACCGCCGAAAACGGAGGCGCGATATACAGCTGGGACAATCTCGACATCGCCGGCGGCAGCTTTATCGATAATACGGCGACCGAGAACGGCGGCGCGATATACGACTACGACGTGTACAACACAAATTACAACATCGATTATATCCTCTGCCGCGTCCGCGGAGGCGTTTTCAGCGGCAACAAAGCCCTCGGCTCGGAGGAGGATCCGACCGTCGGCTGTGGCGGCGGAGTGTATGGCGACAAGGTCAATGTCTCCGGCGGCTCGTTTGACGAAAACAGCGCCAAGCTGTACGGCGGCGCGGTCTACGCGGACGACGAGTGCTACGTCGAAGGCGGCTCCTTCCTTCGAAACGCGGCGACCGGCGAGGACGCGGACGCGCTCGGCTCGGGCGGAGCTATAAGCGCGCTGTCGCTCGACGTGTTCGGCGGCACCTTCACCGAAAATACAGCCGTCGGACGCGGTGGAGCTCTGCACGCGCGCAGCAGACAGGCCAGCGTCTCCGGCGGAAAGATATCCGCAAACTCGGCGGCGCAGGGCGGTGCGCTCGCGGTGGATCACTCGGACAGCGAGCTTGTCGTGTCCATCATCGCGGGAATCGCGGTGGACAACCACGTCGGCGACGACCGCTGCGACGTGTACCTGGACATTTCGGAGGGCGATGATCTCGGCGACAGCTTCTATGTCAGTCCGTCGCTCGGGCTCAAGGTCACGCCCGAACTCGAAAGCACGATATCCGTGCTTCAGCAGCAGCTTTACGAGCTCGAGTCGGGCGGCACGCTCACCATACCCGCCGAAAAGACGGAGATTCTAAAGCCGCTGCTCATCCAAAAGGATGTCACGATCGTGGTCGACCACGACGTAGAATACACCGATAATCGAAACAGCCTCTTCACCGTTGCGGACGGCGCGACGCTTACGCTCAAGGGCTACGGCGGCATAGGCGGCATATCGCTTGGCGACGGCGGCTCGGCCGCTCCGCTTGTCCACGTTCTGCGAAACAGCGAGTTTGTGCTCGACGGACCCACTCTCAGAGGGCACGCGGTATCCGGCAACGGCGGCGCGGTGTTCGGAGCGCAGAACAGCCGCATAACCATAAAATCGGGCGAGATCTCCGACTGTCGGGCAAACAACGGCGGCGGAATCTACTCGCTCGGCGACGTGTCGATAAGCGGCGGAAAAATCGCGCGGAATGTCGCGACCAACTTCAAAACCTACACCGAAGTCACCGTCTACGGCGGAGGCGGAGTGTATATGGAGTCGGGCACGCTCACCCTCTCCGACGGCGAAATATCCGAAAACGAGGCGTGGGACGATAACAACAATAACGGCGGTGGCGGCGGCGGTATCCACATCGCGAAGAACGCGGCCATAACCATGACCGGCGGCACGATCGATCGCAACCGCACCGGTCGCGAGGGCGGCGGCATATTCATCTCAAGCTCCGGCTCGAACTCGATAAGCGGCGGCCGCATCACGAACAACCGCACCGAAACGCTGTACGACTGGGGCGGCGGCGGAGTATTCATAAACGCCGGAGCCGATCTGAACATAAAGAACGCGCTCATAACCGACAACACCTCCGACGGCATAGGCGCGGGCGTGTCCGGCTGCCCGCACGCCGACGTGAAGATCTTCACCAACATGGGCATGGCGATCTACAACAACAGGGTCGTGGACAATCCCGCGCGCGGGCTGACCTGGCTGACCGTCGGCAGAAGCTACGGCGGCGACCCGATTCCTCCCGCCGAGGTCGCGGCGCGCGACAACGGATTTAACGCGACAAACTCCGCCGACTTCTACTGCGCCAAGGAGTCGAGCGTCGAGTCGATCATGCTCGCGGGCTACAACGCCGGCTGGACCGGACTTCGTTCCGACTCGATCGGAAGCGGCTACCGCGCGGCGAAGGAGGTCGGACCGGACGACTTTGTCGGAAACAGCATAAGCTGCAGAGGACTTCTCGGCATGACCTCCACCGCCCCCTCCGCGGAGAAGCAGGCGGAGATAGACGCGCTCGTCGGAGTGGTCATATCCGGCAACCACTCCACCACTCATGGCGGCGGAGTAGGATGCAACGGCACGCTGATCTTCGGCGTGAAACCCACGGACACTCCCTCCCCCGGTCCGAGCTATTCGCTGACGATAAGCAAGAGGCTCGGCGGCAACGAAGTGCCCGACGCGGCGAAGGACAAGGAGTACACCTTCAACGTAAGCGGCGAGAAGTTCGCCAAGGACGTGACCATCCGCGGCGAGGGCAGCGCGACCCTGAGTCTTCCGAGCGAGGGCAGCTACACCGTGACCGAGCGCAGCGCCGAGATCGAGGGCTATGTCCTCACCGTCACCGGCGGCGGCGTTCAGACGGTCAGCATAAGCGAGGGCAGCAACAGCGTCGCCTTCGAGAACACCTACACCAAGGAGGAAGAGCCGACTGTCGGCAGCCTCACGATAGTTAAGAAGCTCGGCGAGAACGCTCCCGAGGAAGCGGCGGACAAGGAGTTCGCGTTTGTTGTGAGCGGTCCCGAGGGATACAGCGAGCGGATAAGCATAGTCGGCGCGGGCAGCCGCACGCTCACCGACCTTCTCCCCGGCAGCTACACCGTAGCGGAGGACAGCTCCGCCGCGGCGATCTACGGCTATCGTCTGACCGTTGCGGAGGGCGGCGAGCAGAGCGTGGAGGTGGAAGTCGGCGAGGAGCCCGCGACGCTCGAATTCACCAATGTCTACGCTTTTAACGACACGCCGAGAGGAAGCCTCACTGTCTCTAAGGTCGTTGTCGGGTATGTCCCCGGCTACGCGGCGGACAGGGCTTTCGCCATAACGGTCAGCGGTCCGGACGGATACAGCGCGTCCTTCGAGCTTAAAAACGGCGAGAGCCGCACGCTCGTCGGGCTTGTCGCCGGCGAATACTCGGTCGTCGAGGACACCGGCGCCGCCGCGATCGACGGCTGTCGGCTGTATGTCACCGGCACCGGCGCGGTCGCGATTGCGGAGGGCGGCGCGAGCTCGGTCACTGTGACAAACGAGTATCGGCACACCACACCGCCCGATCCGAACGATCCCGACACCCCCGACACGATAACCATCTGGGACGAGGACACTCCCACCTCCTACATCAAAGTTTGGGATCCCGAGGAGGAGGAGTGGGTCTGGATAGAGGACGACGAGGTCGCGCTCGGCAGCATTGAAGTCGAGAAGCCGACCGTCCCCAAGACCGGCGACGAAAGCGCGGTCGGCGTCTGGACGCTTCTACTCGCCATATCGCTTGTCGGCATGATCTCGCTTTTCTTCGGCGGACGCACGAAGAGGCACGGCAAGCACGAGCTGTAATATCGAGCATGAAAAAAGAGGGAGTTTCGACTCCCTCTTTTTTGCGCGCGAAAACGCGTGGTTTTCGTGTTGTATCCCCGATTTCAGCAGGTCGCGCCGCCCTTGAGGTGCTTCTGCGCGGTCAGGTTCTCCTGCTTGCGAGCGAGCAGCTCGTCGGAGAGAAGCTGCTCCTGCACGTTCTCGAATCCGATGCGCGCGATGGTGTCCGCGAAGCGCTCGCCGGTGATGCCCTGCTCTCTGAACAGCAGTATCGCCTTCTCGATAACGTCGAGCACCTCATCCTTGTCGGTGAACACCTTGTCGAGGTACTGTCCGTGGGCGACCTTCTTGCCCCAGCGACCGCCGATGTATACGCGGTAGCCGGGCGTGAAGTCCTCCAGCGCGCCGAACGGGCACTTGCCCACGCAGCGGCCGCAATGGTTGCAGGCGCTGTCGTCTATCACGACCTTGCCGTCCTTGAGGACAGGCACGTTTATCGGGCAGGACTTCTCGACCTGGCAGACCTTGCAGCCGCGGCACTTGTCGAGGTTTATCTCGGGCACCTTCTGACCGATGACGCCGAGGTCGTTGAGGTCGGGCTTTACGCAGTTGTTCGGGCATCCGCCGACCGCTATCTTGAACTTGTGCGGCAGCTTCACGTCGGCGTAGCCGTGGAAGAAGCGCTCGTGTATCTCCTCGGACAGCGCGAAGGTGTCGATGAGTCCGTATTGGCAGGTAGTGCCCTTGCAGGAGACCACCGGACGCACCTTGCTGCCGGTGCCGCCGGTCTCCAGTCCCGCCGCCTTCAGCTCCTCGCGGATAGGCTCGATGTTGTCAAACGGGACGTGCTGTATCTCGATTGTGAGGCGCGAAGTCATGGCGACCTCGCCGCTGCCGTACTTCTCGGCGGCTTCGGTTATCGCGCGCATCTCGTCGGCGGTAATCTTGCCGTTGCGGGTTATCACGCGGCAGTTGAAGCAGTCGGGCGTGCGCTTGTCCCAGAGGAAGCCGAGCGCCTTGACGCGGGTGACCTCCTCCGGCGGAACGGCTGCTCCGGCGGACTTTATGCGTACGTCGTTGAAGAAGCTCGAACCCTCAAGCACCAGAGTGTTGGTGTATCCGAAGCTCTTTAGGCGGTTCTGCAGGAAGTAGGCACGCTTGCCCTTGGCGCAGACGATGAGCAGCTTCTCGTCCTTGGTCGTGCCCTCTATCGGGCCGTTCACCTCGGCGAGATTTACGAATTTCGCGCCGCGAATCGTCGGCTGCTGGTTCACGTCGAGCACGGTGTAGCCCTCGGCTGCTCCGGCGGCGTACTCGGCGGGGGTCATGCTGTTAAGTATGCCGTCCAGCTTGTTTTCGAGCACATACACCGCCTGCACGAACGGATGGATGGCGGTGGAGAACGGCGGCGCGTAGGCGAGGTCGAGGTTCTCGTAGTCGCTGAGCGCCGCGCCCATCGAAATGCCGAGCACGCCGAGGTCGATTATCTTGTCCACCGCGCCCGGTCCTATCACCTGAACGCCGAGCAGCCTGCGGCTCGACTTGTCGGCGATGAGCTTTATCACAAAGTATGCGGAATCGGGATAGTAGTGCGCCTTGTCGTCGGTGACCATCAGCGCCGTCTCGACGTCGTATCCCGCCTCGCGGGCGGCTGCCTCGGTAAGTCCGGTCTTGCCGCAGTTGAGGTCGGGCAGGCGGCAGACGGCGGTGCCGAGCACTCCCTTGAAGCTCTTGTCCTCCCCCGCAAGCGCCTGCGCGAGGGTGCGACCCTCGAGGTTTGCGGAAGAGCCCATCGGCGACCACTGCGGCTTGCCGGTGAGACGGTTCTTCACCATCGCGCAGTCGCCCGCCGCGTATATGTCCTTCAGATTGGTGCGCATCTTCTCGTCGACGACTATCGTGCCGCGAGTCATCTCGATGCCCGAATTCTCGAGGAACGCGGTGTTCGGACGCACTCCGGTGGAGAATATCACCGCGCCGCAGTTGAGACCTCCCGCCGACGTGCGCACGCTCTCAACCTTGCCGTCTCCGAGGACAGCCTCGGCTTTGGCGCCGGTTATCACCCGCACGCCAGCGTCCTGAAGGCGCTTCTTGACAAACGCCGCCATCTCGGGGTCGAGCACGCCGGGCATTATCTGCGAGGTGAACTCAACGACGGTGGGGCTTACGCCGCGGCTGAGCAGGTTTTCAGCCATCTCAAGACCGATAAATCCGCCGCCGACGACCACCGCCTTCTTCACGCCGTTCGCGTCCAGATAGTCGCGTATCGACACGGCGTCCTGCGGCGTACGCACCTGGAACACGCCCTGAAGCCCCAGTCCCTCGACATTCGGGACCGACGGCGACGCTCCGGTGGCGATGACCAGCGCGTCGTAGTCGTAGACCTCGGTCGCACCGGTGGCGAGGTTCTTCGCCTCCACCTTCTTGTTTGCGGGGTCGACCTTCACCGCCTCGCAGCGGGTATGCACCTCCACGCCGGTGAGTCCCGCAAACTTCTCGGGCGTGTTGACGATAAGCTCGCTTCTGTCCTGTATCGCGCCGCCCACATAGTAGGGCAGGCCGCATCCGGCGTAGGATATGTCCTCGCTCTTGGAGAGCAGGACGACCTGCGCATCGCGGTTCTCACGCTTGAACTTGGCGGCGGTCTTTGTTCCGGCGGCAACTCCGCCTATGACCAACAGTTTCATGGTTCTTTCCCTCTTTCTCAAAGTTGGGTTCGTGCTCCCGAAAACAAGCGGTTCTTACATCAGAAATTATACGAAAACAGCGGGCGAAAGTCAACCGAAATGAATTGGTTTTATACGTCGTCTCTTACTGCTTCACCTGGGTGCAGAGGCGATGCAGCAGCGCGGCGAGCATCGAGCGATCGGTCGTGCCGCATGGGTCAAGGCGGTCGTTACCCACTCCGTTTATCAGTCCCACGGCGTTCGCCCATGCGAGTCCGTGCTTTGCGTAGTCGTCCACCTCGTTCACGTCCGCGAACTTGGAGAGGTCCGCGCGCCGGCTCACGTCCCACCCCTCGTACACCGCGTAGCGATAGAGGGTGAGCGCTATGTCCTGGCGCTCTATCGGCATTGTGGGATAGAACGAGCCGAGGACATCGAGCATGATGCCGTTGTCCACCGCCCACCGCGCGGCGTCAGCGTACCAGTCGCCCGCCTTAACGTCGTCGAAGTACGGTCCGCTCACGCTCGGCGAACCCGCCATGCGGTAGAGGATGGTCGCTATCATTCCCCTGTCGATGGTGCCGTACGGGTCGAAGGTGGTCGCGCCGGTGCCGTTCATCAGTCCGCGCTCATAGACATACGCCACGTCGCCACAGAACCAGTCCGCCTTGCGCACATCCTTGAAGGGCAGTCCGCCGTTCGGGTTGGAGGGCACAAGCTCGGTCACGCTCTTCTGCTGCCTGCCAAGCGTGTCCGCGCTCTCCGTCCTGCCGTCCACCACAAGCGAGGACACCGACTGACTGCCGCCTTCGGTGTAGAGCGAGCCACCTATCTGCGAGAGGGACACGCCGGACGCGGAGGTGGTGCCGCGCATCTCGACATTTCCGCTTCCCACATCGAGCGACGAGCGAAGCGTCACATAGTACCTGCTGTTCGCGTCGCCCACGCGGGCATAGTTTATTCCGAGGCTGTCGTCGACCGCGAGAGTGACGCTCGATGAGGTAGTCGAGACGCTGACCGCCTGGTCCACATGGATAAGCGTTGCCTCAAACTCGCTCGCCGAACTGTCGGTGTTCGACACGGTGTAAACGTCGGCGGGAAGCCAGAGTGACGTGCCGGTTATCTCGTTTGTAAGACCGTCGGCGGTCGCGCCCACCTCGATTATCGGATATACGCCGCTCTCGGCGGAGACAAGTCGTCCGTTCTCTACGCGCGCGACTGTCCTGCCGTCGCGGTCGGTCACCGAATAGCTGTCGGTGCTCGAGGCGAGCATCACCTGCGCGCTCGGAGTGCTTCCCCGCTCGGTCCATGTCTGGTAGTAGGCGGAATACGGTATGAAGGTCATGTAGCTCTGGCTTCTGCCGGTGCCCCAGGTCGGATAGTACGAGCTTATGTTGTACGACCAGCCGGTGCAGCGTCCCGAGCTGTCCTTTGTGACGGTGACATGCCGCTCCTGATTCGGGTAGTTGCAGTCGTAGACCATGACCCAGCTCTCGGTCGAGCTGCGTTCGACCACGTCGTAGCCGACTATCGCGTGACCGACAAGCTCGCCCCGTCTGTTCTCGCCGAACACTTCGATTATCGGCGGATTCATGCCGGTGTCGCGGAAATACTCGACCGCGCGCACCATGTCGCTTATCTCTTCCACGTTCTGGATGTATGCGCGGTTTATCGGCACTGAGCGCTGACCTATCTGCATCGCCTCGATAAACTCGCGGAGGGTGATGCTCAGGCTGCCGCTGCGGTCGCCGACAGACAGCTCCCTCGGCAGGTTTGCGCCGCCCCTGAAAGTAGACGCGGAGAGTCCGTTCCCCTCCTGGAAGAACATATTCGTGGTGCTGCTCATGCCGAAGCAGTTGCCGCCCCAGTAGGTCCTGGTGTCGAGCGCGTAGACATCCCGCGCGCGCTGCGTGTCGCCGTACATCATTATGTAGCGCTCGAGCGGGACGTTGTAGGTGTCCGAGTAGCCGAATCCTCCGGTCGAGTTGGAGAAATTGTAGCTGAGTTGGTCGAGCGTCGGCGTCTTATAGGCTATGACCTCGTCGGTCTCATGCCAGTGCGCGTAGAGGGTCTGGTTCGCGGTTATCTCCACGGTGTGAGTGGACAGTATCCTCTGCCCGCCGCTCACCTGGGTGTACCATCCGTCAAAGGCGTGTCCGCGATATATCGGCGTGGGCAGGTCGCCGTAGCTCTGTCCGGACGTGACCTGCTTGCTGGCGGGCGTCACGTTTCCGCCGAGCGCATTGAAGGTCACGGTATACGTCTTGCCGCTCTGCTCCCACCGAGCGTAGAGGGTCTGGTCGCTCTCACCGGTGAAGGTGTCCAGCGGGTCGACATACACTCCCCCGCTCCGTGCGGTGTACCATCCGAGGAAGGTGTAGCCGTTTCGTGTGGGAGTGGGCAGGACGCCGTAGGTCTCGCCCCAGGTCACGTTCCTGCTCGAAGTGCCGACCGAGCCGCCGTTCGCGTCGAAGCGCAGCGTATGGACTTCCGGCGCGTTAAGCCAGTGGGCGTAGAGAGTCTGGTCGCCGTCGAGCGAGACCGGAGTGGTCGACAGTATCTGCGCGCCGCCCTCTGGACGGGTGTACCATCCGTCGAATGTGTGGTTTTTCCATGTCGGGACGGGCAGCGTGCCGTAGGTCTCGCCGTTCTTGACCGCCTTGCTTGAGGTGGACACCGAGCCTCCGCGCGGATTAAAGGTCACGGTGTGGCTGCTGTTGTCCACGTCGTCGGTGCAGTGTATGGTCGGGTCGGACGAGAAAATGTTGTGCGAGCAATAGCTGTCTATCCACTCCCAGTCCGAGCGCTTGAAGTCCGCATAGACGTCGGACAGGCTCATGCACCCGGCAAACGAGTTCTCGCCGAGCGCGTTGTAGTTCGGACCTATCGTCAGCGCGGACAGGCTGTCGCAGCGGTCAAAGGCGTAGGCGTCGATGAGGTTCATGCTGTCTGGCAGGTCTAGGGTGGTGAACTGCGTGCAGTAGTAGAAGGCATTACTTTTTATCCAGGTAAGCCCCTCCCCAAGCGTCACTCTCTGAAGCCCGAAGCAGTTCGCAAACGTGTAGTTATTCACGACCTTCACGCTTCCGGGTATGTATATCGACGTGAGCGCGTAGCAGGACTGGAACGCGCCGTCGTCGAGCAGCTCAAGCCCATCGGGCAGGTTCACGCTCCTAAGCGCGGCGCAGCTCATAAACGCGGCATTTCCTATCTCCTTTAGACCGCTCGGCAGGCTCAGGCTCGTCATGCTGCCGCAGCCTTCAAGCGCCGAGTTTTCTATCCGCTGAACCGGCGCGCCGTCGATGTAGTCGGGGACTACCACAGCCCTCGGCGAGCCGGTGTATCCGGTTATTACCGCGCGTCCGTCGCTTATCTGATAGAGCAGATAGCCTCCGTCCACCGCCACCGCGCGATCCTCCGCGGCGGTCGCCGTGCCGAATGCCGGCAGAAGCAAAACGAGCGCCAGCAGAAGCGCAACTGTCCTTTTGAGCATGAAACGCACCCTCTTTTCAATAAGTAAAAGTTGATGGTATATTATAGCATGACGGCGCGCGAAACTCAACACGAAGTTTCATGCCACAATGGCAAAATTCAGCTTGCAAAAGCGCGGCGGAGGGGCTATACTGTTAGTGCCAAAGCGGTACAATTTGGCATCACCACAGAAAAGAGGGAATGTATATGAAAGTTTTGCTGATACTCGTGGACGGAATGCGACCGGACGCGCTCACGAACCTGCCCCGCGCGCAGGAGTTCGCAAAGAAGTCGGCGTCGACGATGACCGCGCGCACGGTCATGCCGTCGGTGACGCTTCCCTGCCATATGTCGCTCTTTCACAGCGTTGAGCCGACGCGCCACGGCACGACCACCAACACTTACGCGCCGCAGGTGCGCCCGATAAACGGACTGTTCGAGGTGCTGAACGGCGCGGGAAAGACGAGCGCGTTCTTCAACTCGTGGGAGGAGCTTCGCGATGTCTCCCGCGTCGGCTCGCTCACCTTCTCCTATCTGTACAGCGGCAGGATCCACGGCTATGACCGCGCAAACAACCACCTGACCGACGCGGCGATAGACTACCTCACGAAAAACGACACCGACTTCGCGTTTCTCTATCTCGGCGACCCGGACGAGGTCGGTCATAAGTATGGCTGGATGGGCGCGGAGTACATGGCTTCGGTCGAGAACAGCTGGGAAAACATCGACCGCATCACGGCGGCGCTCGGCGAGGACTATACGGTGATAATAACCGCGGACCACGGCGGTCACGAGCGCAACCACGGAACGGATATGCCGGAGGACATGACCATCCCCGTATTCATTCGCGGCAGGGACTTCAAACCGGGCAGCCGGCTCGAGAACGTCTCGATAATGGATCTCGCGCCGACTGTCGCAAAGATCCTCGGCGTCGAACCCGACCGCGACTGGGAAGGGAAAAGCCTGCTGTGACCGCCGATAACAGCCGCGGCTTTGTCCGCCGCACGGCTCTGCTGTTTACCATCACCTACATGGTGAGCTACATAACGAGGATAAACTACGGCGCGATCGTCTCCGAAATGGGGCTTGCTCTCGATGTCTCCAAGACGCGCGTCTCTATGGCGCTCACCGGAAGTTTCATCACCTACGGCGTGGGACAGCTTGTGAGCGGCGTTCTCGGCGACCGATTTTCGCCCAAGCGGCTGGTGACGCTCGGGCTATGCACGACCACCTGCATGAACCTGCTGCTGCCGCTCTGCTCCTCCCCCGAGCCGATGCTCGTCGTGTGGTGCGTCAACGGATTTGCGCAGGCGTTCATGTGGCCGCCGATGGTGAGGCTTATGGCGGTTCTGCCCGAGAGCGACTACACATACACCTCGGTGCGCGTGTCCTGGGGAAGCTCGTTCGGCACGATCGTCGTCTACCTCGTCTCACCGCTGCTCATCTCGCTGTTCGGCTGGCGCGCGGTGTTCGTCGCGTCGGCGGTCTGCGGCGCTGTTATGGCTCTCCTCTGGAACAGATTCGCCTACGACGCCCCTCCCGAACCGACGCCCTCGGACAGCGGCGAAAAGCCTGCCGGCGTCCGCATGCTGCTCAGCCCGCTGATATTCTGCGTGATGGCTGCGATAGTGCTTCAGGGCATACTTCGCGACGGAGTCACGACCTGGATGCCCTCCTACATATCCGAGACGTACAATCTCAGCAGCCGCGTCTCGATACTCACCGGCGTGACGCTGCCGATATTCGGCGTGGTATGTATGCAGCTCGCCGCAAAGCTCTACACAAAGGCGATAAAGAACCCGCTGCTCTGTGCGGGCGCGCTCTTCGGCGTGGGAGCCGCGGCGGCGCTCGGACTGCGGCTCTGCTCGGGCGGAGCTGCGGGCGTGTCGGTTCTGCTGTCCGCGCTGCTGACCGGATGCATGCACGGCGTGAATTTCCTGCTGATATGCATAATTCCGGCGTTTTTCAAGAAATACGGTAACGTTTCGACCGCGTCCGGTCTGCTGAATTTCTGCACATACATCGGCAGCGCGCTGTCCTCCTACGGCATCGCGGCGCTGTCCGAGAATTTCGGTTGGTCGCTGACGCTCACCGTCTGGCTGGCTGTCGCGCTCGGCGGCACGGCGATATGTCTCGGCTGTGCGCGGACGTGGGGACGGAAGATGGGATAGGCGTTTGAAATATATTGTGGAGGAAAAGACTATGTTATATCCTAGAAGCAAAGATGCTGCACTGGATCCGGCTCTTTTTCGCAATCCGGGAAGCGAATACCGCGGGGCGCCCTTCTGGGCATGGAACAACCGTCTGGAACCGGAGAAGCTCGTTCGGCAGATCGAGCAGCTGAAGGAAATGGGCTTCGGCGGCTTTCATATGCACAGCCGCACCGGGATGTCCTCCCCCTATCTCGGCACCGAATTCATGGAACGGATAAAGCTCTGCGTGGAAAAGGCGAGGACCGAGGGGATGCACGCCTGGCTGTATGATGAGGACCGCTGGCCGTCCGGGGCGGCTGGCGGACTTGTAACCAAAGATCCCGCCTACCGTGCGCGGCATCTGCTGTTCACCCCCTCTGAGCGGCAAAACGGCGAGGAGGGGTCGTGCACCCTGCTTGCCCGCTTTTCTATCCGTCTGGATTCGGACGGCTGTCTGGCGGCATATCGGTGTCTGTCTTCGGGTGAGAAGCCCGCTCCGACCGAAACGATATGGTACGCATATCAGGAGATAGACGAGGAAAGCCCCTGGTTCAACGATCAGACCTATGTCAACACCCTGGACAAAGCCGCCATCGACCGCTTCATCGCCATTACCTACGAGCGCTATGAACAGACGGTGGGCAGCGATTTCGGCGGGCTTATACCTGCCATTTTCACCGACGAGCCACAGTTCACCATCAAGACGGCGCTTGGCTTTGCCACAGAAAAAAAGCAGATACGGCTTCCCTGGACCGACGACCTGCCCGAAACCTTCCGACAAGCATATGGAGACGATCTGCTTGACCGCCTGCCCGAGCTGATATGGGAGCTGCCTGAGGGGAAAATATCCCAGGCACGCTATCATTTTCACGATCACATCGCCCATCGGTTCGCAACCGCCTTTGCCGACAACTGCGGGGCATGGTGTCGGGCGCATGGGCTGATGCTCACCGGTCATATGATGGAGGAGCCGACCCTGCTAAGCCAGACCGGAGCGCTGGGAGAGGCGATGCGCTCCTATCGCGGCTTTGACCTGCCCGGCATGGACAACCTGATGGGTCAGCCGGAATACACCACGGCAAAGCAGGTTCAGTCCGCGGTGCATCAATACGGTCGGGAGGGGATGCTCTCCGAGCTGTACGGCGTCAACGGCTGGCAGTTCGACTTCCGCGGGCACAAGTCCCAGGGGGATTGGCAGGCGGCGCTTGGGGTGACGGTGCGCGTCCCCCACCTGTCGCTGCTGTCTATGGAGGGTGACTCCAAGCGGGATTATCCCGCCTCTATCCATTACCAGTCCCCCTGGTATCGGGAATATCCGCAGATAGAGGATCACTTTGCCCGACTGAACACGGCGCTGACCCGCGGAAAGCCCTGCGTGCGCATCGGCGTGATACACCCGGTGGAGAGCTACTGGCTGCACTGGGGTCCGATGGAGCAGACCGCGGCGGCGCGCGAACAGCTTGAGACCCATTTCCGGGAGGTCACCGACTGGCTTCTCTTTGGACAGCTGGATTTCGATTTCATCTGCGAATCGCTGCTGCCCGAGCAGTGCCCGACAGGCGGAGCGCCGCTTCGCGTGGGAGAAATGGCGTATGACACGCTGATCCTCCCCGCCTGCGAGACTCTGCGCGCCACAACCGCTCAGCGGCTGCGTCTTTTTGTGCGGGAGGGCGGTCGGCTGCTGATCCTGGGAGAGAGGCCGCGATTGGTGGACGCATCCGACCCCGGCGGGGCACTCGACTTTTTGCAGACCGTGCCGGTGATACCCTTTGCGAAAAACGCGCTCTTGCAGGCACTGGAGCCGGTGCGGTTCCTGGATATTCGCGACGAGGGCGGCAGGCGTTCGGATCGCTATCTGACCCAGCTGCGGCGGGACGGCGAGGGCTATTGGCTGTTTATCGCGGGCGGCAGAAGTCCGGGCGCTCCCGACATGAGCCACCCGCAGCGGCTGACGATTCGGATCCGCGGACAATGGCAGCCCACGCTGTATGATACCATGACCGGCGGCATACATCCGCTGGGCGCGGTCTGTGACGGTGAGGTAACCTCGCTGAAGCGGACGCTGTATGCCTATGACAGCCTTCTGCTGTATCTCTCCCCCGGCATGCCCATGCAGCGGGAGGAGACCGAGACCCCGCCCGCCATGGAGCGGATGGACGCCTGCCTCGGCATGGCTGACATAACCCTCGGCGAACCAAACGTGTTGGTACTGGATATGGCGGAATATGCCCTGGACGGCGGAGAATACCGTCCCAGGGAGGAGGTATTGCGTCTGGTCATGCGTCTGCGCCGGGAATTGGGAATACCGGTGGGCGTGAAGACGGCGCAGCCGTGGACTCGCCCGCCGGAAACGCCGTCTCATCGGCTCCGTCTGCGCTTTGCCATACACAGCGAGCAGCAGGTGGAGGGGGCTGAGCTTGCCCTGGAGCAGCCGGAGAAAACGCTGGTTATCTGGGACGGACAGCCGCTCGAAAAATCCGATGCGGGATACTATGTGGATGAGTCGATCCGAAAAATACCGCTGCCGGTCATCACTGTCGGCGAGCATCTGCTTGAGCTGGAGGCGCCCCTCGGTCGGTATACCGTACACGAAAACGCGTATCTTCTGGGGGATTTCGGAGTGCGTGTCACCGGAACCGCCTGTGTGCTTACCGCTCCGGTGCGGCAGCTTGCCTTTGGCGATATAGTTCCGCAGGGGCTTCCGTTTTACGGTGGAAACATCGACTATCATATTCCCGTAGAGGGCAGCGGAAGGGATCTGCTTGTACATGTATCCCACTATCGCGGCGCGCTTGTCGGGGTTTCTCTGGACGGCTGTCGGGCAGGCTCGCTTATCTTCGACCCCTATACCCTGCGAATTCCCGACGTGCCCGCCGGTCCGCATTGGCTGACGCTCACCCTATTCGGCAACCGGTACAATACGTTCGGGGAGCTGCATCTTGCGGATGACACGCTGACGTGGCACGGTCCCGATGCTTGGCGCACCGAGGGAGACGCCTGGAGCTATGAATATGTGTGTAGGCCAACCGGCATATTGAAAAGCCCGGTAATCATCACCGAACAAGGAGGCAAGCGCGTATGACGTATTATGTAGACCCGCGGGAGGGAAACCCGCTAAGCGACGGACTAAGCGAGTCCGCCCCGCTTTCGGATATTCAGGGACTGCATCTCGCCCCGGGCGATACGGTTTTATTCAAGCGCGGCACGGTTATCAAAAAGGCTCTGTTTTTGCCCGCCGGCTCGGAGGAGGGGTATATTACATACGGCGCTTACGGAGAGGGCGCCGACCCGGTCGTCAATCCCTCGACAGACGCCTCCTCGCCGGAGGACTGGCGGGAAGAACAGCCAGGCATCTGGCGCTTTCTCGGCACGCTGACAAGCGAAATGTGCAATATTGTTCTAAACGACGGAGAAACCTTCGGCAATCTGCGCTGGGAGTTCGGTGACCTCCGTCATGAGGGAGAATGGTTCTATACGCTGCTTGGGCGCGAATGCAAGGATCAATCCGACGGCATCCTGTATCTGGTGTGCTCCCAAAACCCCGGTCTGAAATATCGAACCGTCGAGCTTGTCACGCGGGAAACACACCAGGCTGTCACCGCAAAGCGCTATGTCAAAATCGAGCACCTGACCATCGAAAAGAACGGCATACACGGCTTTGCCTCCACCCAGGCGGATCATATCGAGATACGCCACTGCACCTTCCGCTGCCTCGGAGGGGGCGTGTTCGACCTGCCGACCCGAGTGCGTCTGGGCAACGGGGTCGAATTCTGGGACGGCGCGGTCGACTGCGTCGTGGAGCACTGTGTCTTTGAGGACATCTACGACTCCGGGGTCACACATCAGGGAACTTTGCAGACCAGCTGGATACCGGAGCGGCTCTATTTCCGAAACAATATTTTCATACGCTGCGGAATGGCTGCCTATGAGTGGCGCGGTCCCTCGTCCAGAGATATTTACTTTGAAAACAACCTCTGTCTTCAGGCGGGCGGCGCCTTTACCATGCAGGGGGAACAGCCGCCGCGCAAAACGGAAATCCCCTTCTCCCCCGCCACCTGTGTCTATGTGCTGATTTGGCTGCTTGAGCAGGGAATCCCGCGCGGGGACACCTTCTGCACCATCCGAAACAACATCTTCTGCAATGCGCCGTCCCATGGCGCGGCGATCTCCTCCGGCATCGACGACAGCTTTATGAGGCAGTTTGTCATAGACAACAATTTCTATGTGCAGAACGATGATTCCCCTCTGGCGCGGACCAATAAGGGGATCTACGACCGAGACGGCTTTCGGCGCTATCAGCAGGAGAATGACCTCGACCAAAACAGCACCGTCCTGTCGATACACTAGGGCGAGCCGCACGGTCTGATTTATCAAATGAAAAAGAGATCATACATCATCTCCAAGGAGGAATGAGACAGATGAAAACGATAGAGCATAATGTGGACTTCTGCGTAGTGGGCGGCGGTCTGGCAGGGGTCTGCGCAGCAATCGCGGCGGCTCGAAACGGGCTGCGGGTGGTTCTGATGCAGGATCGACCGGTTCTGGGCGGAAACGCATCCGAGGAGATCCGCATGTGGATTTGCGGCGCCCACGGCGACAACAATCGGGAAACCGGCATCATAGAGGAACTCCAGCTGGAGAACTTCTATCGGAATCCACAGCTGAGCTATCCGGTATGGGACAGTGTGGTCTATGAAAAGGCATATTTGCAGCCTGGGCTGACCCTGCTGCTCAACTGCACCTGCCAGAAGGCGGAAATGGACAATGGTCGAATCGTCAGCGTGACCGGCTGGCAGATGACCTCCGAGACCTATCACACCGTCAAAGCCACCCTGTTTGCCGATTGCTCGGGAGATTCCATTCTCGCCCCTCTGACCGGCGCTCACTATCGGCACGGTCGGGAGAGCCGAGCGGAATTCGGGGAGAGCATCGCGCCGGAAAAGGCGGACAGCTGCACCATGGGTCTCAGCTGCCTGTTCCAGATTCGGGAGACTCCTGAGCCTCAGCCCTTTATCAAACCCGAGTGGGCATACACCTTCCCGCGGGACGAGGATATGCCCTATCGTGAGCACGACATCAGCTCCAACTACTGGTGGATCGAGCTGGGAGGCGACAAGGACAGCATCCATGATACCGACTCCCTGCGGCATGAGCTGCTGAAAATCGCCTTCGGCGTGTGGGATCATGTGAAGAATCAGGGCGACCACGGTGCGGACAACTGGGTCATGGACTGGATAGGCTTCCTGCCCGGAAAGCGGGAAAGCCGCCGATACGAGGGCGCGTATATAGTCAACCAGCACGACGTGGAGGCGGGAGGTGTCTTCCCGGACGTCGTAGCCTATGCGGGATGGACCATGGACGACCACTTCCCCGAGGGCTTCGGCTATAAGGCGGGGTATCCCACGATCTATCATCCTGCTCCCTCCCCCTGGGGAATTCCGTGGAGAAGTCTGTACTCGGTCAACATCCCAAACCTGCTGTTTGCCGGAAGAAACATCAGCGTGACCCACGCCGCCCTCAGCTCCAGCCGCGTGATGGCAACCTGCGGTCTGCTGGGGCAGGCGGTGGGCACCGGCGCGGCACTGGCGCTCCGTCAGGGAGTTGATCCCTGCGGAGTGGACATCCATCGGCTTCAGCAGCAGCTGCTGCGTGATGACTGCTTCCTGCCCGGCGTAGCCCGTGAGCTGCCCGCCCTCACCCGAGAGGCTGCCGTCAGCGATGAGATTCTGCGGGACGGCTGGGAGCGGGACTACGCGGGCAAAAATCACGCCTGGGAAGGGGCGCCGGGAGAGAGCGTTTCCTATTCTTTCGCCGCGCCTCGTATGGTTCAGCGGGTGCGGCTGGTGTTCGACAGCCATCTGAACCGAATCTACCACAACATGCCCTGCATGTATCCCATGAAGGAAACGCTTTATAAGCTGCCCTCCTCCCTGGTGCGGGCTTATCGGCTGATCGGGGTGGTAAACGGACAGGAGCGGGTGCTCGCGGAGGTGTCCGACAACCGCCAGCGGCTGGTATGGCACCAGGTGGACGCCGAGGTGGAGTCCATCCGGCTCCAACCTCTGTCCACCTGGGGCGCGCCCGTCTGCCGAATCTTTTCGATGGATGTGGAGTGAGAAGCTGTGCTTTTCAGCTTCTCTTTCTCAGCGGAAGACGAATACGGAAATTGCCCGACTGACAAACTCCGCGGTACCGTCCCCTCCCGCTTTGTCAATATTTTTCCTGAAGCGCTCATCACCCGCATACATCCGACCCAGACCAACGAGAATTTCATCCGTGCATGTATAGTAATTCTCGGTGATAAACCCTTGCAAAGCGGCTATTTTGTCCTGCACCTCCTTTGCGGAGGGCGACAGGTGACGAAGGGTCCCGATTTCGGCAAACAGGGTCATCAGTCCACCCGCGATCTCCTCGCGCTTCAGCCGGGATTGCCCCGCTGTCTTTCGCTCAAAATCGAGATACGCCGGCGTATTGCCCCACCTTGCTTTGACCTCCGCTTTATACTGTTCTATCTCACTCTTGTCAAAAACTTTATAGCTCATTGTGGCAGCTCCTTTATCTTTGATTTCACGGGCAAAGGACAGGAGTTCCCCTATACGCTTATATTGCAATTCCAGCAGTTCTATTTGCTGAGTCAGTGCTTCCATATAGTCAAACTCGGGACTGTCGAGAATCGTCTTGATTTCTTTCAAGGGAAACTGTAATTCGCGAAACAGCAGAATACTCTGCAAACGGCTGATCGCCGCATCGTCATACATTCGATAGCCTGCTTCGGTTACTTTTGTGGGCTTCAAAAGACCGATCGCATCATAGTGATGCAGTGTGCGCACACTGACACCTGTGATTTTACTGACTTCATTCACTGTTCGCATCTTCCATCCCTCCCGTGTAGCCTTATTGTAAACTATGACGCAGCGTCAGAGTCAATAGCTTTTTGAAAAAATTTATCGACGACGACAAAAAGTGAGCGGAGGCAACGCGTCTTCGCTCACTTCTCATTGACTTTCCCACGGTTTTTTGGTAAAATGTCTGTAATTTATTATTGGGAGGCGCTCTGCTATGGAACTGAAAAGAAGGAAGGACGTGCCGGTCGAGCTGACGTGGGACCTGTCCGCGCTGTACAAGGACGAGGCGGCGCTCAAAGCCGACACCGACAGGGTAAACGCGCTCTGCGACGAGATAGAGAGCGGATACAAGGGCAAGCTCACCACCCCCGCCGCGATAAACGCGTGTCTGGACAAATATCGCGAGCTTTCAAAGACGATGCGTCTCGCGAGCTCGTACTGCCACCTCGCGGCGTCGGTCGATTACAGCGACGCGGAGCTTCAGGAGCGCGAGGCGGGTATGCGCCGCATCATGGCAAAGGTCTCGAGCCGTCTCAGCTTTATCACAAGCGAGCTTGTTCAGCAGAGCGAGGACACGCTCCGCGCGGCTGCGGACGCAAGCGAGGCTAACCGTCCGTTCATCGAGGACATCATCCGCGACAAGCCGCACAAGCTCAGTCCCGAGACCGAGCGCGCGCTCGCTGCTCTCAGCCCCACCTTCGGCGCGCCGCAGCAGATATACAACATGGCAAAGCTCGCCGATATGCACTTCCCGAGCTTCACCGCGGACGGTAAGGAGTACCCGCTCAGCTACTCGCTCTACGAGGATAGCTATGAGTACAACCCGAACACCGAGGTTCGCCGCGCCGCATTTAAGGCGTTCTACGGCAAGCTTCGCGAGTATGAGAACGTGACCGCCGCCGCGTACAACACGCAGGTGCAGCAGGAGAAGACGATGGCTACCCTGCGCGGATTTGACTCGGTGTTCGACAGCCTGCTGTTCGGACAGAAGGTCACCCGTGAGATGTACGACCGCCAGATAGACCTCATCACCACCAAGTTCGCGCCGCATATGCGCAAATACGCGAAGCTGCTTCAGAAGATACACGGTCTCGACCGCATGACCTACGCCGACCTCAAGCTCGCCGTCGACCCGGACTACACTCCGTCGGTCACCATCGAGGAGTCGAAGAAGTACGTCGAGGACGGTCTCTCGATAATGGGACCGGAGTACCAGCAGATGGTGCGCGAGGCGTACAAGGAGCGCTGGGTGGACTTCGCCGAGAACGTCGGCAAGTCGACCGGCGGCTTCTGCTCAAGCCCCTACGGCTGCCACTCGTTCATCCTGCTCCAGTGGCACAACCACATCTCCGACGTGTTCACGCTCGCGCACGAGCTCGGCCACGCGGGACACTATCGCCACTGCAACAACGCGCAGTCGGTGTTCGGCACCGGCACGAGCCGCTACTTCGTCGAGGCTCCGTCCACGATGAACGAGCTTATCATGGCGAACTATCTGCTTAAAACCAACCCCGACAAGCGCTTCCGCCGCTGGGTGCTCAGCTGCATGGTCGGCAAGACTTACTATCACAACTTCGTCACCCATCTGCTCGAGGCGGCTTATCAGCGCGAGGTCTATCGCATAGTGGACGCGGGCGGCGGAGTTTCGGTTGCGACGCTGAACCGACTGATGCGCGAGACGCTCGAGAAGTTCTGGGGCGACGCGGTCGAGCTGCCCGAGGGTTCGGAGCTGACCTGGATGCGCCAGCCGCACTACTACATGGGTCTCTATCCGTACACCTACAGCGCGGGTCTGACCGTCGCGACGCAGGTGAGCAAGCGCATCGAGAGCGAAGGTCAGCCTGCGGTGGACGACTGGAAGCGCGTCCTCACGGCGGGCGGCACCAAGACACCGCTCGAGCTTGCGCAGATGGCGGGTGTGGACATCTCCACCGACGCGCCGCTTAACGACACCATCGAGACTATCGGCGGAATGATAGACGAGATATGCAGGCTGACCGACGAGCTTGCCTAACTAGCAGGACAGCAGGTGCCTAACTAATACGACAGCAGGGGAGGTCGGTTCGATGAACCTAAAGAGGATACTCTCTCCCCTGCTCTTTTTCTGCCTTACGGCGAGCCTGCTCTGCGGTCTGTCCGCTCCGGCAGCTGCCACGGATGCCGCCGTTCGGACATCCAACGTGGTGATCGTGGTGGATTTCGCCGACACTGTCCACACAGCCCATCAGGAGTTCGGCTGTATCGGCAAGGAACCCGTCTCGATGGTGGACAGCTTCAGCGGCGGCCACGCCCGCAGCATGAAAAACTATATCTCAGCCGTCTCGAACGGTCGGCTTTCGGTGAACAACATCTTCCCGCAGTACAGCGAAGCCGACTCGACGCTCCTAGCGTACAAGCTCCCGCGAAACGAAAGCTATTATGTGGAGCAGGGCATGAAGAACATCGGGACCGCAATTATCCACGACATTCTGGATGAGCTGAGAAATGACCTGTCCGAGCGCAGCGACCTTGACTTGGAGCGCGACGGCGAGATAGACTGTCTGACGCTGGTGCTCCCCTCCGACAGCTCCGGAAAAGTCCCGATAGACAGCCATCAGTCGCGCTATTTCGGAGACGAAACGGTGAACGGTCTGCATATCGGAAACTATGTCCTGCTCTCCGAATACGACCTTGCCCTCGGCGCCGCTGTCGCGAGCCACGAGTTTCTGCACACCCGCGGCTATCCCGACCTGTACGTCGGCGGCGGCAGAGACATAGGCTGCGATCCGGTCGGTCGGTGGTGCTCCATGTCCTCCGCCACCTACAACTATCCGCTTGCCTATCTACGCGGCGCCGTCTCGGGATGGCTCGATATACCGACGGTCGTATCGTCGGTCGACGGCTATCGCCTGCACACCGCCTCGACCGCCGAGCACTCCGCCGAGCCGCAGGCTGTTATCCTGAAAACCGACCTCTGTTCCACCGAATTCTTTGTGGTGGAATACCGCAGGAAGAGCGACGACCCGCGCGGTCTGGACTACCACCTGCCCGGCTCAGGTCTTATCGTCTATCGGGTGAATCTGCTGAGCGATTCAAACTTCTCCGGCGCGCCGTATATGGTCTACCTGTTCCGCCCCGGCGACAGCTATGCGGACGGACACGAGCTTTGCGGCGGCGATATATACAGCGCGTTTCTCTCCGAGGAATCCGGCCGCACCGATTACGGCAGCGCCGACCTTTCCGCAACGCTCGAAGACGGCGCACTCACCTACTCCGACGGTCGCAACAGCGGCATCGTCATAAGCGGCGCAGGCTCCGCCGACGGCGACACAATCACCTTCGACATCCGCTTTGCCGAGCTGCCCGAGGACAGCTACTGGGACACGGTGGGCGGCGTTTCCGTCTCGAGCACGATAACCGACTCCTACTTGGACGCCGACGGCACGCTCTATTATCTCGAAAGCGAACACTGCAATGTATCCCCCTCCGATGTCTATATCTCTAAGCTGGACAGCGCCGGCAGCACCCGACTGTCCTCGGTCCTTTCGACAGGGAGCGCCACTCGGCTGTTTCTTCGGAAATACGGCGACGATTTCTATGTGGGCTATTACAGCGCGGGCAGGGCAAACCTCGCGAAGTGGGACGGCAGCGGCTGGACGGTGCTCTGTTCCGCCGACGCGAACGATATGGATATGACCGCCGACAGCTCCGGCGTGTATCTCGCGTACAGCTCCGCGGACAACAGCACCGTGTATGTCTATCGGCACAGCGCGTCCGGCAGCGGATTGCTCGGCAGTTCCGCCGCCACATCCGGCTACGCCGCGAATATCTCGGTCGCCGCCGAAAACGGGGTCGTGGCGGTCGCGTATCGCGACTTCTATCTGAACGACCGCGTCTACGTCAAGGTGTACGCCGACGAGACCTGGACCGACGTATCGCCTGTCGACCTCAGCTCGAGCGGCGGCGCGGTCGCGGGACTTCATGGCGGTCAGCTCTATCTGCTGACAAGCGGTTTTCAGGGCAACCTGCTCTACCGCCGAAGCCCGAATCCCGGCAGTTCCTGGACTCAGCTGGGCGGCGCGTACGCCAAGGAGAACATCGTAGACCAGCAGCTCTGTTTCGTTGGCGACTCTCCCTGCGTGATTTACAGGCGCAGCACGGCGCAGGAGAGCGTCTCAAGGCTGGAGGTCGTTCAGCTTGTCGACGGCGTCTTCACACCATTGGGGCAGTATCTCGCCGCCGACAGGGGCATATCGTCCCACCGCCTGCACGCCTATGGCGGAAAGCTCTGCGCCGCGTATCTCAGCGGGGACGGCTATGCCTCAAAGCAGCTGAACATCAAGTCCTACGTCCCTCGCGCCGACACGGTCACCGGCAAGAACGAACCCTTTGAGGATGTGACAGACGAAGGCAGCTATTACTATGCCCCCGTTCTCTGGGCGCTGGACGCCGGCATAACCAACGGAAAGACCGACACTATCTTCGCGCCGTTCGAGGGCTGCACCCGCGGTCAGGTGGTGACCTTCCTCTGGCGTGCCGCCGGAAGTCCCGAACCGGTCACAAAAACAAGTCCCTTTGCGGACGTCCGTGATGACGGCGCGTTTTATTACAAAGCGGTGCTCTGGGCAGCCGAAAACGGCATAACCACCGGCACCGACGACGCGCACTTCTCTCCCGACCTCGCCGTGACGAGGGGACAATTCGTGACCTTTCTCTGGCGTCACGCCGGCAAGCCCGCCCACAGCTCCGAAAATCCCTTCGGTGATGTAGCCTCCGACCCGCACAGCTTCTACTATGACGCGGTGCTCTGGGCTTCGGAGCGCGGCATTACAAGTGGCGTGGGCGGCGGCGAATTCTCCCCGAACGGCGCCTGCCTGCGCGGTCAGACCGTCACCTTCCTCTACCGATACTATTCCGAGTCCGTGCGTTGACTGTGCATCGCGCCCATGCAAAAAGGACGACATCCTTTCGGATGCCGTCCTCTAATTTAACCGAAGCAGTGACCTCACGCGTCCAGACTTTTCTTGTACTCCCTGCCCCATGTCTCCATCGAGTCGAGTATCGGACGCATGGTCTCGCCCAGCTCGGACAGCGAGTATTCGACACGCGGCGGGACTTCGGCGTAGACGGTGCGTGTGATTATGCCGTCCTCCTCCATCGAGCGCAGGCTCTCGGTGAGCACCTTCTGGCTGATGCCCTCCAAATTCCGCTGCAGCTCGTTGAATCTCCACGGGCGCATACGGAGGTTGCGGATTATCAACAGCTTCCACTTGCTTCCTATGATCTGCACGGTGGTGGCTATCGGGCACTCGGGCAGTTCGGCTTTCGTCTTCATGGTTCGTCCTCCTACATTCAAAAAGTTATGTTACATTCCGATTATACTGCAACACTCCGCAAAAAGCAACAGTTACAAAAAGGTGCGCACTTGCGCGGTGCGGTCGACGCTGATAAAATGTAGCTGTGAGGGTGAAGGCTCGCTCTCACGACAGTTTTCGGTGAAAGGCTGTGACAGCATGACCCAGATCGAGCGACGCAAGTACCTGATAGAACGGCTTCTCGACGAGCAGCCGCGATACGGCGACCCAGACATCCCAAACGACGCGGACGCGCAAAAGCGGATGCTGCGCTCGCTGATGAACGTCCGACCCGCGAGTCCGATGGATGACGAATTTCTCGCGGTGCAGGACGAGTATCTGCGGGAAGATCTTAGGCTCAAGGGTGTGACCGACCTCGCCGACCTGACGCCGATTGCCGACGGCATATATCTGTGGCAGGGGGACATAACCACCCTGCGCTGCGACGCCATCGTCAACGCCGCGAACAGCAGTATGACCGGCTGCTATATCCCCTGTCACGGCTGCATCGACAACGCGATACACACCTATGCCGGCATTCAGCTTCGGCTGGAGTGCGCGCGTATCATGGAGCGTCAGGGGCATCCCGAGCCGACCGGCGCTGCCAAGATAACATCGGCGTACAACCTGCCCTGCAAGTATGTGCTGCACACCGTCGGACCGATAGTCTCCGGTAGGCTGAAGCCTCGCGACGAGGAGCTTCTCGCCTCCTGCTACCGCTCCTGTCTCGAGCTTGCGGAGCAGAACGGCGTGAAAAACGTCGCGTTCTGCTGCATCTCCACCGGCGAGTTTCACTTCCCAAACGAGAGCGCGGCGGAGATAGCGATAGATACCGTTCGCAAATATCGCGCACAAAACAACAGCAATATGAAGGTGATTTTCAATGTTTTCAAGGATGTCGATTACAAAATCTACCGAGAGCTGCTCGGTGCTGACTGAGCGCTTGCGTTCAGTGCTCGACTCCGCCGACGCGGTGGTCATCGGCGCGGGCGCGGGGCTTTCGACCTCGGCGGGGTTTGAGTACAGCGGCGAGCGATTCGAGAAATATTTCTCCGACTTTGCCGAAAAATACGGCTTTCACGACATGTATTCGGGCGGATTCTATCCCTACTCCACGCCGGAGGAGCACTGGGCGTACTGGAGCCGCTATATCTTTGTCAACCGCTATACCGACGCGCCTAAGCCGGTGTACGGCGACCTGCTCGAGCTTGTTCGCGACAAGGACTACTTCGTGATAACCACAAACGTCGACCACTGCTTTCAGAAGGCGGGGTTCGACAAGCGGCGTCTGTTCTACACCCAGGGCGACTACGGTCTGTTCCAGTGCTCGGTCCCCTGCGACATAGACACCTACGACAACGAGGAGACGATACGCCGCATGGTTGCCGAGCAGAGGGATATGCGCATACCCACCGAGCTTGTCCCGAAGTGTCCGAAATGCGGGCAGCCGCTGACGATGAATCTGCGCTCGGACGACAAGTTCGTCGAGGACGAGGGCTGGCTTGCGGCTGCGGCGCGGTACGAAAACTTTCTAAAAGAAAAACAGGACGAAAACGTCCTGTTTTTGGAGCTGGGCGTCGGATACAACACGCCCGCGATAATCAAGTATCCGTTCTGGCGGATGACGGCACGCAACCCGCGCGCGGCATACGCCTGCATAAACTTCGGCGAGTCGCTCTGCCCCACCGAAATCGAGCGTCAGTCTATCTGCATCGACGGCGACATCGGTCGGGTGCTGCGCGATTTGAAGTGACAGCGGCTTACCCGAGCGCGACGTCGAGCACGAGCATCACCGAGAATCCCGCGGCGAAGAACAGCGTGCCGAGGTTTGAGTGTTCGCCCGCGGACGCCTCGGGGATAAGCTCCTCCACCACGACATAGACCATCGCTCCCGCCGCGAAGCTGAGCAGATAGGGCAGCGCCGGAAGTATCAGCCCCGCCGCGAGGATAGTCAGCAGCGCGGCTATCGGCTCGACCACTCCGGACAGCACGCCGTATAAAAACGCGCGTCCCTTCTCCATACCCTCCGAGTGAAGCGGCATCGAGATTATCGCGCCCTCCGGGAAGTTCTGGATCGCGATGCCGATAGACAGCGCGAGCGCGCCGGCGGCGGTTATCGTCTCGCTTCCCGCCATCCATCCCGCAAGCACCACCCCTACCGCCATGCCCTCGGGGATGTTGTGCAGCGTGACCGCGAGCACGAGCATCGTTGTCCTTTTCAGCTTGGCTCGCGGACCCTCGGGCTGGTCGCTGTTCTGATGCAGATGCGGTATCAGCTTGTCGAGCGCCAGCAGAAACAGTATGCCCAGCCAAAATCCGACCACCGCCGGCAGGAACGCGAACTGTCCCATCCCCTCCGCCTGCTCCATCGCGGGGATGAGCAGGCTCCAGATAGACGCCGCCACCATCACTCCCGCCGCAAATCCGGTGAGGGCGCGCTGTACCTTGGGGTGCAAGCCCTTCTTCATCAAAAGGACGCATCCCGCTCCGAGCGCTGTTCCCAAAAACGGGATCGTTACTCCCTGTATCGCCTCAAATGTCATCGGCTGCCACCTCCGCTATACCGATATTATGTGCGGTCACATTCCCGGAGCGACGGTCAGTCCCGCCCGCTTTCCGGTCTCGCGTATCTGCTCCATGCCGCCGAGCAGCCGCTGCTCGACCACCGCGAAGTCGTTACTCATAGCGGCGGGCAGCATGTCGAGAAACAGCAGGTTCGCGCCATGGAGCAGCGCGTCCAGATTTCCCTGCGGGCTGCCAAGTCCCTCCCTCGGGTCGTCGCCCGGCTGCTGAGCGGTGATGTCGCAGTTCGGAAGCATCAGGCGGATGAGAGCTATCTCGCGCAGGCACTTCCCGCGGTCGCCCGCTCCACCCTCCTCGGCAAGCGGAGTGCCGGGTACGGGCATATACGGTATAACCGGTGCCCACGATATGTCAAGCTCGCGCATGAGCATAATCTCCTGCGCCAGCTGCTCGGGTGTCTGACCGGGATAGTCGACGATGTTGCCCGACGCGAGGCGCATCCCGCAGCGCTTAACCGTCTCTATCGCCTCCATCCGACGCTTGAAGGTTGTGGACGGATTCAGTCGGTCGAAGACGGCGGGGTCGCCCATCTCAAACTTCATGACATATTCGTCCACGCCCGCGTCCTTCAGCGCCTGATACTGCTCGCTCGAGAATTCGCCCGCCGCCATGCTTATCGACAAGCCCACGTCGTGTATCAGCCGAACCATGAGCAGCAGGTCGTCGAAGGTGTAGCCCGGGTCCTCGCCGCTGACAAGGAATATGCGGCGCATGCCCATCTCCGCCGCGCGCCGAGCGCTCTCCGCCACCTCCTGCGGCGAGAAGCGGTAGCGGTTCGGCAGCTTCATCCCCGCGCGCATTCCGCAGTATAGGCACTGATTCTTGCAGATATTGCTGTATCCGAGCATCGCGCGGACGGACAGCGTGTTATTCTTGGCGGTCGCTAGCGTCTCCCGCGCGGGACGGACAAATTGTTCGTTAAACTCCTCTTCGGGAAGCAATAATGCCTCCAAAACTTCCTGTTTTGTGCTGAGCATCATTCATTCCCCCCGCCGCAATGTCCGCAGCCGCCGTGCTCGTGGTGATGACCGTGCTCGTGTCCGCCGCAGTCATGTCCGCAGTCGTGACCCTCGCCGCGCTCGTGGTCGTGATGGTCGCAGCGGACGTTCGCGTCGTAGTTGAGCCCGCCCGAGATGAGCGCCTTCACCGCCTCGTCCGCGTCGCCGCTCACGCCGCCGTAGAGCTTGATTCCCGCCTGAGCGAGTGCCTGCTGCGCGCCTCCGCCGATGCCGCCGCAGATGAGCGTGTCCACCTTCTGCGCCGCCAAAAATCCGGCGAGAGCGCCGTGACCGCTGCCGTTGGTGCTCACCACCTGCTGCGCGGTTATCTGTCCGTTCTCCACGTCGTATATCTTCATCTGCTCGGTGTGCCCAAAGTGCTGAAATACCTGTCCGTTCTCATAAGTTACCGCGATCCTCATTGTAAAACCTCCCGTTTTGTCAGTTGTTGTCTTCTTCCATATGCAGTTTCGCGAACAGCAGCGTCCTCGCTCTCCCCCGCAGACGCGGTAGTGTCCGCCGGAGATGGACAGCGCCTTGCCGTTCACGAGGCTGTCCGCTATCTTGAACCGCGCCCGCTCGTAAATCTCGGTCACCGTCGTGCGCGAGACCTCCATCTGTGCGGCGCACTGTTCGTGGGTGCGCTTTTCATAGTCTATCAGCCGAATCACTTCGTATTCGTCCACCGTCAGGACTACCTCTCCGCCGCTCCGCTTCGACCGCGGGACAAATCCGCGGCAGTTCGGCTCGGCACACACCCGTCGGCACCGGCTCGGTCGCGCCATCTCATCACCTCTGTTCGCAGTAGTTACCGACATATGTCGAATATATAGTAGCACAACGAAACACGAAAATCAAGCCGCATACTGTCCCTTCTTTGGACAGAGTGCGGCTTATCCGCGTCGGTCTTTGTGCCGTCGGATAACCAATATCGTCCTTGTTTTGGCGGTACTCGTCAGGTATACTATATCTGTATACAATGCTTTTTGAGGAGGTAAAACCATGCCAATGCAGTTTCGAGTGACCGGCAAGCACTTCATCGGACTCTCCCCCGAGACTATGGCTGCGGCGGGCGTCGATCCCGCGCGGCAGATAGTTCCCGCGTGGTTCGGCTTTCGCACGACGGTGGACGCCGTGCCGACGAGCTGTCCGATCGAGGTGAGCGGACGCAGCCAGTTCAAGCTGTTCATAAACGGCGAGAGTATCCTGTTTGGTCCCTGCCGCAGCGTCAAGGAGGTCGCGTACTACGACACGATAGACATCGCGCCGCGGCTGAAGGAGGGCGAGAACCGCATTCTCATGCAGGTGTTCTCCTACCCCGAAAACCCACCGATGTTCGACCGCGCAAACCAGGGTCCGAACTACTGCTACGGCGACAACGGCGGTCCCGCCGTGTCGCTCGACGGCAGAATAGGCGACCGCGACCCCGGCGATCCGGAGAACTGGAAGGTCTGGATAGACGACGGCATGGGCTTCAACGGCTACGCGGTGTTCCTGCTCGGTGCAAGCGAGGTTGTGGACGGCGGAAAGTCGCTTGCAAACCCGCTTCTCGGAGACGACTGGTCGGACAGCCGACTGCTCGCCGCCGCGCACGTCCAGCCGATGACCTACGACCCGTTCGGCTGCCGTCACGGAAAAGTGTTCACGCCGCGCCCGATACCGCTGCTCTATCGAAAGGAGAAGACCTTCCCCGACTGGCAGAAGCGCACGATTCCCGCCCACTCGAGCGAGAGCTTCGTCATCGACGCGGGCGAGCTTACCACCGCCTACTTCCGCGTCGGATTTGAGGGCGGCGCGGGCAGCAAGGTGCAGCTGATGTACGCCGAGAGCTACTTCCAAAAGGACGCGGACGGCAAGGCGTACAAGGGCGTCCGCGACGACAAGAGCGGCTATATCGACGGCGTCTACGACGAATACACGGTGGGCGGCGACACGGTCTACGAGCCGTTCCGCTTCCGCACCTTCCGATTTGTAAAGATAACGGTGGAGACGGCGGACGAGCCGCTCACCGTCGTTCCCAAGGCGTATATCGAGACGGCGTACCCGCTCGAGAACAGCAAAAAGCCGCGTTTCGGCGACAAAAAGAAGGAGAAGCTGTACGACGTGGCGTTCCGCACGCTCCAGCTCTGCGCGCACGATACATACGAGGACTGCCCCTACTACGAGCAGCTGATGTACGCCTGCGACACGCGGCTCGAGATGCTGTTCACCTACGCCGCGACCGACGACACCGAGCTTCCGCGACAGGCTATCCGTCTGTTCGGCTCGTCGCTCCAGGCAGGCGGCTTTACGCAGGCACGATTCCCGTCGCGCGAGGATCAGATAATCCCGATGTTCTCGCTCTACTTCGTGCTGATGCTCGAGGACTACGTCGAGCACACCGGCGACCTCGACTTTGTCCGTCCGTACATCCCGACAGCCGAGCGGATAGTGGAGACCTTCCTCGCAAAGCGCTGCTCAAGCGGTCTTATCGCGCCGCAGGGCTACTGGGACTACTTCGACTGGGCGCAGGCGTGGGCGGAAAAGAACATCGCAAACACCCCGACAGCCGTGCTCGACGGCGAGTCGGCGCTGCAAAACCTGTTCTTCGCCTACGCGGTGCAGAGCCTCTGCCGGTTGCTTCCCAAATTCGACCGTGCCGACCTCGCCGCGCACTTGGGGCGTGAGTGCGACGCGATACTGCGCATCGTCGACGAGCGCTGCTTCGACTCGGCGCGCGGGCTTTACAGGGAAGGTCCGAACACCGACGAGTATTCGCAGCACAGCCAGGTCTTCGCCGTGCTCGTCGGACTTGCGGACGGCGAGCGCGCGCGGTCGATGATGGAGAAGGTGCTCGACGACCCGAGCCTCATCCCCTGCTCGTTCATGCAGAAATACTATCTCTTCCGCGCGCTCGAGAAGGCGGGGATGTACTGCCGCACCGAGGAGCTGTGGCAGGCGTGGCAGGACTTCATCGACCTGCACTGCACAACCTTCCCCGAGACGCCGTTCGACCCGCGCTCCGACTGCCACGCGTGGTCGGCGCTCCCGCTTTTCGAGTTTGCGGATAAGCGATAAATCACATCAAAAACCACACTTTTGGAGGTACTGAAATGGCTGAGAACAACGAGACGAAGATGGGACTTTCGGAGGAGGACGTCCGTCGCCGCGACGAAGGTCCGGGCATGGCGGGGCTGTTCGGCGCGATGGGAGACAGCGCCGCCGACCCGGTCGCGATAGCAAACAGCGAGGACGGTCGGCTCATCGGCGAGCGCATGTCGGTGATGAGCCGTCCCGAAAACTCGCAGGAGTGCCGCGACTACTGGGCAAATTACGAGAAGGGGCTTCGCAAGGAGGTGCACGGCGAGGGACTGGACAAGTGGGCAAGCTACATCCCTCTCGCAGCCGAGGTCGAGCCCGAGCGCAAGTTCCCGCTGATATTCTGCCTGCACGGCGCGCACAACCCCATCCACCTGACCGAGAGCTACGGCATCGTACAGGTCGCGGCGCGCGAGGAGTGCATTGTCATCGCGCCCGAAAACGAGAACTGGTCGAACATCGAGCGACTGCTGGGTTACGCGAAGGAGCACTTCCCGGTGGACGAGAGCCGCGTGTACTCTATCGGTTACAGCTTCGGCGGATTCATGTCCGGTCGCAACGTGCTCGCGCATCCCGAGCTGTTCGCGGGCGTGGGCATGGGCGGCATGCTGTTCGCGGGCAAGGCTCCGGCGCACGACCTGGACGGTCAGTGGTACGAGGAGTACGAGCTGACCGAGGAGATGCTCGCAAAGGCTTCGACGCTGGGCGTTCCGGCGGCGCTGTTTATGGGTGAAAACGAAATGCTCCGTCTGCTGCCGCTCTGGAAAAATCCGGAGACCGAAGTCCGCGACGGCGTCATCCCGCTTCAGAGCGAGGACAAGCAGCAGGCGTTCAACAACTGGCGCCGCGCCGGTCGCTGCAAGCCCACCGAGTTTCTCAGCGAGGGCGAGCACGGCGAGGAAGTGTCCGAGCACATCGGCGCGAAGTTCGAGCGCACCGAGGTTCGCGAGTACCACGGCCGCAAATACTTCATCGGCGACTCAGTCGGCGAGAACGGCGAGTGCCTTTTCCGCGCGATAGCCTGCGAGAAGATGGTACACTGGCCGACGGTAATGTTTGCCGAGCTTGTGTGGGAGCAGATAGGCAAGTACGCGCGAAACACCGAGACGGGCGAGCTGATAAGGCTGTAACATCGACATACAAAACGAGCCGATTTCGCAGGAGATCGGCTCGTTTTTTGTGCGGCATTGGCGGAAAATTGACAATGAAACGCGTATGCGGTATTATATGAATGTAAAACTCCAACGGATATTCCACGCCAAAGGAAGTGACAGCCGATGAAACGTCCGCTCGCTCTGCTGCTCGTCTCTGTATGTGTGCTCTGCCTTGTCGCGGCGTGCGGTGAACGTGCCGAGCCCGGCATCCCATCGGTCGATGCGGTGCCGAGTGTCGAGCTGTCGCCGACAAGTTCGCCCAGCCCGACGCCCAGCCCTACCCCTACCGCAAAGCCCACCCCCACACCCGAGCCGAAAGTCGAGCTTATGAGCTACGACGAATATTTCGCCGAAGAGCGGGAGATTGAGGCGCCGCCGTTCGAATCGTCAAGGGACGACCCATTTACTACCGCAGACAGTGACTGGCATTCGGTCGTTCGCAAGCGGGATGGTTGCGTGGTGGCAGAAGGTACAACCGGCGGATACGCCACCGTTGTGGACAAGGACGGCTATTACCGTGAGGTGGCGTTCGCAAAGGACAACAAGCTGTACATAACCGAGGACAACGGCGAGACGCCGATAGTTGTCTACGAGGCGACCGAGAAGCTGCGTCCGATATTCTTCAGCGACGACCCGGTAAGCGGCGTTGTGCTCGGATTCGTGGACGGCACAAGGCGATACAGGCTGTATGTCCCGACCCGCACGGTGGATTTCATGTTCGACTTGCCGGATGTACCGTGGTGGGCGGATGTGAAGGAAGAACACGGCAGTGCTGAGTGGTGGGGCGAAGAGCATCCTGACTACGGGGTGCATATCGGCGGAGAAGGGCTTCTAACGAATCAAACCTGGGTCTGCGCTTGTTATGGCGACAACTCTTGGGGTAAACGCTATGCCGATATTATGGATATTGATTACGAGACTGCCGAATTTGACTACAAAGTTCCCCTATTCTACGACAGCATAAGCGGAAAGTGGCGCACGCAGTTTGATGGGTCAGAATGGAGCTGGGCGATGGATGCGCTCGGCATACCCGAGGAGCTGCGGGTATACGACACCGAGCCGATGAGCTACGAGGAGTATTTCAGCGAGGAACGCAAGCTAGAGAACATTGTCTACGAGTCCCCGATATACGACGACCAGTGGGAAAACGGCAAGATATATCTCCGTTCGAGCAGAGAGGTGCTCGCCGAGCGTCCCGAGCGTTGGGACATCCTCGCGGGCAAGGGCGGAGCTTCGGACGAGCTGCTGATATACGACGACAAGCGGATATATATCACCGAAAACTGCGGCAGGGACAGATTGCTTGTGTTTGAGGCGGAAAGCGAAATCGAGCCAGTACATAACCCCGACCCGAGCACGCTTTTCACCTTTATCGACGGCACGAAGCGTTATCGGATATATACTCCGACCTGCACGGTGGACTTCATGTTCGACCTGCCGGGGGTCTTGGCAGAAGCTGAGATGACCGAGTTGTGGAGAGCTGGCAAATTACCGGACGATGCTTTGTATGTTTGGACGGAAGAGCTTATTAACAACCATACATGGCAAATTCAAATCGCCGGACAAAGCGATGAGTGGGTAGCTGCGCTGGCGGCATACGAAGGGGTTACAGTCGAAGAGTTTGTAAACACCGACGGAGCGTCTTGGCGAGTGTCGGTGTATTATGACTCGCAAAGCGGCGAATGGGAACTGACTAAAAAGGCAGAATTCGTTCGAGACTTTGTCGAGCTAGGATAGTCCCAATCCGCAGCTTTGACTTGGCAACGGCGTGATTCCGGTGTATGATAGTAGTGTAATCAAATCTACAATGCAAGGAGTCTACCTATGAAACTCGGTATTCAATGCTTCGGACTGAAAAACATGCCGCTTCCCGACCCGAAGGCGTTTTTCTCGCGGCTGTACGGCATGGGCTACCGTCTGGTCGAGCCGTGCATAGCCTTCGCGAAACTTCCCTTCGACCTGTGGAGCATCTGGACGGCGGAGAACGCCGTCGACCGCGCGCTCGAGCTGCACAGTCTCGGCTTTGAGACGCTGTCGGCGCACGTATTCGGCGACCCCGAGGCGTCGATGGACGAGATGCTTCGCATTGCGGAGAAGATAGGCGTCAAACAGTACGTCGTCGGACTGCCGCGCGAGCTGACCGAGGACAGCTGCCGCGCCGCCGCTGAGAAGTATCGCCGCTGCGCCGAAAAGCTCTCCGCGCACGGCATATCGCTGCTCATCCACAACGGAAACGAGCAGGCGACGGCGGTGAAGATAGGCGGCAAAACGGCGTACGAATTCCTGCTCGACGAGTGCGGCGGCTTAGTCGGCGCGCAGCCCGACATCGGCTGGGTGGCTGCCGGCGGTGTCGACGTTGTCGAGTGGATGAAGCGCAACGAGCATCGAGTTTGGTCGCTCCACTACAAGGATCGCGCGGACGGCGGGGAAAAGCCGGTCGGCAAGGGAGACATCGACAGCTACTCCTGCTTCAAGATGGCGCGGTACGCGGGCATCCCGCAGATAATCGACATGGACAGCTGCACCGAGCAGGACATAGCCGACGCCGCGAAGTTCATCCAGGGATTTGTGAACCGCCGCGAGTGGACCGAAAGCGTGCTCTGCACGTTGGATGTCGACAGCGGCGAAGTGACCGAGCTGAAGCGGTTCGACGGCGTCATCGAGGCGCCTAACTGGTCGCCGGACGGCAAATATCTCTACTACAACGCGGATGGGTTTATCCACCGCTATTCGCTCGCGGACGGCTCGGTGTCAAAGGTGGACACCGGCGAGTGCAACCATTGCAACAACGACCACGTCCTGTCGGTTGACGGAAGGCGCATCGCGGTGAGCCACATGGTTTTCGACAAGGGTTTCAGCTCGTATGTCTACATTGTGGACATGGATGGAAACGAGCCGCCGCGCCTTATCACCCCCAACTCCCCAAGCTTCCTGCACGGATGGTCGGCGGACGGCGAGCTTGCCTACTGCGCCTTCCGCGAGGAGAACGGAGCGCGAGTCGTGGACATCTACACCATCCCCGAGGAGGGCGGTGAGGAGCGTCGCTTGACCGACGGCATCGGTTACAGCGACGGTCCCGAATACTCCCCCGACGGAAAGTACATCTGGTTCAACAGCACGCGCGACGGGCTGATGCAGGCGTACCGCATGGATCGCGACGGTGGAAATCTCACCCGCATGACCCACACCGACAACAACGAGTGGTTCCCGCATATCTCGCCGGACGGCAGGCGCGTGGTCTATCTCTCTTTCAAGAAGGGCGACCTCGACCCGAGCCAGCATCTCGCGAACCTGTGGGTGTCGCTGAACGTGATGTCGAGCGACGGTTCGAACGCGCGGGGTCTCATCGACTTCTTCGGCGGTCAGGGTACGATAAACGTCAACTCGTGGGCGCCCGACTCGAAGCAGATAGCGTTCGTGAAGTACGAGCCGAAGGGGTGATGCTGCCGGGAGCACACCTCTTTTCGGCAAGCCGGTCGCGCAGAACCGACTTTTCACAAAAAACAAACGATTTGTCGGTTTTGAGGGGTTAGGCACGCACCTAACCCCTCGTTCTGTCAGTCTCGAACATCCGCAGGTCGGAACTGTCGCGCTGCACGCCCTTGCTTGCGAGGAACACGGACAGTGCGAGCGCAACTCCCTCCGCAAACTGCGCGAACGC